>Ga0315289_10004415_pt1 | contig 20985 bp, 16 predicted proteins | sample YL17G11_40_MG_FD_203452 | JGI IMG/M metagenome (GOLD analysis project Ga0315289, IMG submission 203452) | Sediment microbial communities from Yellowstone Lake, YNP, Wyoming, USA - YL17G11_40 | ecosystem: Environmental > Aquatic > Freshwater > Lake > Sediment | place: USA: Wyoming | collected... | reverse complement strand
GCGGGACGTCGTGCGCCATCCCGGTGCCGTGGCGGTCGTCGCCCTCGACGAGGCGGACCGCCTCCTGCTCGTCCGCCAGTGGCGCCAACCGGCCGGCCGATCGCTCCTGGAGATCCCCGCAGGGACTCTGGATCGCGACCCCGCGACCGGCGCCGTCGAGGATCCAGAGCTCGCATCGCGCCGCGAGCTGGAGGAGGAGACCGGGTACCGCGCCGCGAGCTGGGAGAAGCTCGGCACGTTCTGGACGGCGCCCGGGTTCGCGTCCGAGCTGATGCATCTCTACCTCGCGACGGACCTGGTGGCCGCCGGACCGGACCGCATCGATCCCGACGAGGACGAGGCGCTGGAGCTGGTACGCCTCCCGTGGCGCGAAGCCGTCGCGGCCGCCGAGCGCTTCGAGATCGGCGACGCGAAGTCGCTCGTCGGGATCCTCTGGCTGGCGCGACGGATGGGGGCCGAGCCGACGAGCTGATCGGCCCGCTGCGCGGCTGCGACGGTGCGCGGCGCCGACGGTGCGCGGCCCGCGCCCCACACGTCCGGCGCGCCCCCGGCCTCGTGCACGGAAACCGTGGCGACCGTGCTGGGCTCGACGCTTACGCGGATTGGTTCGGCGCCCTGCGGCGTTGAACGGAGCGTGGTCGGCCCGGAGTCGATGCGTGGCCCGGGCTCGGACAGGCCGGGGTTCGGCGCCGGCCGGCCGCGCCGCGGCGGGTCCCCTACTCCCGCGCGTGGCGGTGCAACCCGGCCTGGTAGAGCCGGCTTTCGGGCGCCAGCGCGGCCGCGAGACGGAGGTGCGTCCGCCCCTCGGCCGCGCGGCCGGTCCGGGTGAGGGTCAGCCCGAGGGCGTAGTGCCCGTAGTGCGAGGAGGGATCCACCGCCAGGAGTGCCTCGAAGGCCTCGGCCGCCCGCTCCAGCTGCCCGGTCATGAAGTAGGCCCGGCCGAGCGGCTCGAGGATGGAGCCCCGCCGCGGCTCGAGGCGAGCCGCGCGCTCGAGCACGATCGCGGCCTGGGCGGTGTGCCGCCCCGCGAGCAGGGCCTGGCCGCGCTGCAGCAGGTCGTAGGCGCTCTCCGGCCCGCCCGGGCCCGGGGCCGCCGCGTCGCCGCCGCGGGGTTCGTCGTCCATGCGCCGATCCTCCCACGGATCGGCCCGCGTGTCAGGAGGGTCCGCGCGCCCGCAGCGACGCGAACGAGCGGCAGACGATCGCGCGCTCCATGTCGTCGGCCGCCTCGAGCAGGAGCCGGCGCAGGCTCGGCAGCTCCGCGCCCTGCTCGTCGGCCATCGTGCGCGCGCGCTCGAGGAGCGCCGGCTCCGGGCGGTGGGCCGGGAAGAGCGCCGTGACGTAGGCCCGCACGAACGCGTGCTCGCGCTCGGCGGCAACCGCGGGCAGCGCCCCGAAGAAGCGATCGACGTAGGGCGCCAGGAGAGCCGCCTGGTGGGCGTGGTTGAAACCGAGCATCGACGCCTGGGTGAGGTGGAAGGACCCGTATCCCGCCCCGTGGATTTGTCCCCAGGCAGCCGCCTTGACGGCCGCGTCGGGGGCCCCGGTCTCCGCGCGCAGGGCGGCCCGCTCGCCGCGGTCGGTCGGGTCCGCGGCACGCTCGGCCGCGAGGCGCTCCTGCGCCCCGGGCAGGTCGTGGGCCACCGCCAGGGCGGCGACGCCCCAGCGCATCTCGCGGTCCACCCGCACCCGGGGCCGGCCGGGCTCCTGATCGACGACACGGGCCAGCGCCGCCACGTCGGCGGGCTCCGCGGCCGCGCCGATCGCGGCCCGTAGCCAGAGCGTCCGCAGGTCGCCCTCGGGGAGCGTCTCCAGCGCCTCGAGGGCCGCCGCCACGAAGCGGCGAGCCTCGTCCATCCGTCGCTCCTCGGGCACGTAGCGGGCAAGCGCCTCGCGCGACGCGTCGAGGGCAGCCAGCAGGATCTGGTCGTCCCGTTCCTCGGGCAGACGGGCACGGACCAGCTCCAGGAAGGCGAGCGACGAGTGGCGCGCGCTGCGCACCATCTCCCAGAGCGTCCCCCAGAGCAGCTGGCGCAGGAGCGGGTCGGCGACACGCGCCAGGACGTGTGGCGCGGCCGCCAGCGAGACCGGGTCGAGCAGGAAGCGGGCGTACCCGTGGTCGCCGTGGTTCGGGAAGACGAGATCGGGCGCCGGCCGCCCGACGGCCGCCTCGATCCACGCCTCGGCTCCCTCGAGGCGCGCCGGCACGACCTCGATCTCCGCCGGCCCGTCGCCGGGGGCGCGCACGAGCGCCAGCTCGAGCGCGTAGGGGCGGAGCGTCGGGTGGTCCTCGGGCGCTTCCTGGGTCAGCTGGAGCCGCTCGACCCGTCCGTCGCGCGCGGTCCAGACGGCCTCGATCGTGTTGAGGGACGCCGTCTCCAGCCAACGCCGGCTCCAGTCCTGGAGCGGGCGCCCCGCACCCTCCTCGAGGGCCACCAGGAAGTCGGCGAGGGTCGCGTTGCCCCACGCGTGGCGGCGGAAGTAGGTCCGCAGGCCGGCCCGGAAGGCGTCGTGGCCGATCTCGGCCACGAGCTGCTTGATGACCGAGGCGCCCTTCCCGTACGTGATCCCGTCGAAGTTGTAGAAGGTGGCGTCCGTGTCGGGGACGACGCCCGAGATCGGGTGGGTGGTCGAGCGCGCGTCCGCCTGGTAGCCCCAGCGCTTCATGTCGGCGTGGAAGGCGCGCCAGGCGCCGTCGAAGCGGGTCGCCTCGGCGAGGGCGAGGTTGGAGACGTAGGTCGCGAAGCTCTCGTTGAGCCAGAGGTCGTCCCACCAGCGCATCGTGGCGAGGTCGCCGAACCACATGTGAGCCAGCTCGTGGAGCGCCGTCTCGGCCCGCATGAGCCGCTGCGTGTCGGTCGGCGGGTCGCGGAAGACGTAGCTCTCGCTGAAGGTGACGGCGCCCACGTTCTCCATCGCCCCGGAGTTGAACTCGGGGACGAAGATCTGGTCGTACTTCGCGAACGGGAACGGGTGGTCGAAGAGGGCGGCGTAGAAGTCGAGCCCCTGCTTCGTCACCTGGAAGATCTCATCGGGGTCCAGGAAGGGGGCCAGCGAGCGGCGCGCCCAGATCCCGAGCGGCGTGCCGCGGTGGAGCGATCGCACCCCCGCGAAGGGACCCGCGATCAGCGCCACGAGGTAGGACGAGATCGGTGGCGTGGGCCCGAAGCGGTGCTCCCGCCGCCCGTCGCCGACGGGCACGACGGCGGCGGCCGGCGCATTGGCGATGATCGTCCAGTCGCCGGGGGCGCGGACCGTGACGGTGTAGGTCCCCTTCAGGTCCGGCTGGTCGAAGCAGGGGAAGAGCCGGTGCGCCTCGAACGGCTCGAAGTTCGAGTAGGCGTACTCGGCCCCGTCCTCCGGGTCCACGAAGTGGTGGAAACCGTCGCCGCCCCGGTCGTACTCGTTCTCGTAGGCGACCTCGACCTCGGTCGTCGCGCCGAGGAGGCTCCCGGGGAGGAGGATCCGGTGCCCGGGACGCTCCGGCGTCACGGACCGTCCGTTGACGGTGAGGCGGGTCACCTCGCCGCCGCGGAAGTCCAGGAAGAGATCCCCTTTGCCGGTCACCGGGAACCGGAGGCGGGCGACGCCGCCGTACGTCCGGCGGCCGGCCCCGAGGTCGAGATCCAGCGCGTACGCCACGCGGCCAACGCGGGATGCCCGGGCGACGGCCTCGGCCCAGGTCAGGACGTCGACGCGGGCGAGAGCGCTCAGACGGCGCTCCGCCAGGCCGCGAGGTCGACCCGCTTGAGCCTGGGGCTCGCCGTGATCCCCGGGATCCGGCCGCGCTTCGCGATCGGCCGCCCGTCGATCGCCTTGATGTCGCCGGTGAAGTCGATCGGGCTCGCCCCCGAGATGTAGCTTCCGACCGCGAAGCTGTCGGCGGGCGCGCCCTGCTCCTTGAAGGAGCGGATCCGGTCCGGGTTGAGGCCGCCGGAGACGACGATCCCCACGTGGCCGTGGCCGGCCTGGTCCAGCCGGGCCCGGATCTCCTTGACGAGGTCGGCGCTGACGCGTCCGCGCTCGGACGGCGTGTCGAGACGGATGCCGTAGAGCTTCTCGCCGAGAGCATCGGCGACGCGGAGCGCCTCCTCCGCCTCGTCCTTGAACGTGTCGACCAGGACGATGCGGGGCACGTCCGGCTCCAGGTCGCGGTCGAAGGCCTGCGCCGCCCGAACCGTGTCGCCCACGATCAGGACGAGCGAGTGGGGCATTGTCCCGGTCGGATTGAGGTTCGCCAGGCGCGCCCCGGCCGGCGTGGACGCCCCCACGCAACCCCCCACGATCGCGGCGTAGTCCAGCACGTCGGCGACGTTGGGGTGGACGTGGCGAGCACCGAAGCTGATGACCGGCTGCGGGGCGGCGGCCTCCACGCACTCGCGGGCCGCGGTGGCCCAGCCGGTGGCCTGCGCCATCATCCCGAGGATCGCCGTCTCGTAGAGCCCGAAGACCCGGTAGCGGGCGCGGATCCGGAGGACGACCTCCTTCGGCGAGAAGAGGTCCCCGTCGTCGAGCGCCTCTACGACGACCTCGGCGGCGTCCGCGTGCTCGAGGACGTGGCCGAGAAGGTTCTTGGCCTCGTCGATGCCGCACAGGATGCCCTCGCCGCGGCTGAAGACCTCCATCGCGACGATCGGGTCGAGTCCCTCGCGCTCGAGGATCCGCGTGGCACGGGCGAAGTAGACGTCCGCCGATTCGCCGCTGAGAATCTCGTGCGACGGGCGGTGGGGCTTGAGCCGCATCCTCCGATCCTAGCAGGGCGGCGGGTGATGGCGCGTGCGGGTCAGCGCGCCCCGGCCAGCTCGCCGAGCCGGTCGGCGTAGCGGTCCAAGAGCCCGGCCTGGCGGCTCGTGCGCCCGCTCCAGTCGGGGATGCGGCCGCCGGCCCACGCCCAGCCCGCGGTCTCCTCGAGGAGGAGGTCGCAGATGGCGAGGACGCGGGCGACCGCGAGGCCCAGCTCGTCGCGGTCGAGCCGATCGAGCGGGATCTCCACCGTCAGCACCGGGCGGTCGTCGTCGGTGAGGGCGAACTTCACGAAGGGGAGCTCGTCGTTCCAGCGCAGGAGGCGCCGGTAGGAGACGCGGAACGAGTCGCTGATCGGCGGGGCGAGGTGGGCCCAGACGACGACCGCGGTCGACGGGTCCAGGATGACCGTCACCCGGAGGTCGAAGCGGCGCCGCCCGTCGAGCCGAAGGTCCCACGAGGCGACGGATTCGCGCTCGAGGCGCTCTGCGGGGCCCAGGTCGAGCTCGGCCAGCCAAGCCTCGATCGTCGGCGGCGGCGGCGTCCCGGCCGCGCTCACCCGTTCCCGCCGGCCGCCGCGCGGGTGCGGCTGCGCGGGCGGGCGTCGTGGCGCACCACCGTCGCTCCGGACTCCACGGTTCGGCCCGGGAAGTCCGTGGTGCGCACGTCGGGGTCGACCCGGACGTTGCGCCCGATCCGGATTCCGCGGGGGAGGACCGCGCGCTTCCCGACGATCGTGATGCCGGTGCTCAGGTGGCTCGGGTTCAGGCGGTTCGCTCCGGTCAGGTCGGCGCCCTCGCCGACGATGGCGCCGGGCCCCACCGTGACCTCCTTGTCGAGGATCGCCCGGTCGATGACGGCGCCCGGCCGGACCACGGTGTCGAACATCAGGATCGAGTCGCGGACGACCGCCCCGATGCCCACCACGACACCGGGCGAGAGGACCGAGTTCACGACCATCCCCTCGACCTGGCAGCCGTGGCTGATCAGGCTCCGGTGGACCTGCGCGGTCGACCCGATCTTCGCCGGGGCGCGCTCTTCGGAGCGGGTGTGGATCAGCCACTCCTTGTCGTAGAGGTCGAGCTGCGGGCGATCCTCGAGGAGTGCCATGTTGGCCTCCCAGTAGCTGTGGATCGTCCCCACGTCCTGCCAGTAGCCGTCGAAGCGGTAGCCGTAGACGCGGGCGCCGCCCTCGAGCATCGCCGGGATCACGTCGCCGCCGAAGTCGGGATGGCTCTCGTCCAGCCAGCGGTGGAACGCCCGCTTGCTGAAGACGTAGACGCCCATGCTGGCGAGGTCGGAATTCGGTTGCTTCGGCTTCTCCTGGAACTCGGTGATCCGGCCCGTGTCGTCCATCGCCAGGATCCCCATCCGGCTCGCCTCAACGAGCGGGACCCGGCGGACGGCGATCGTCACCTCGGCCCGGCGCTGGCGGTGGAAGGCGACGAAGGGCGAGTAGTCCATCTTGTAGACGTGGTCGCCGGCCAGGACCAGGACGACGTCGCCGGACGCCTGGTCCACCACGGACATGTTCTGGAGGACGGCGTCCGCGGTGCCCCGGTACCACTCGCTCTTCTTGCCCCGCCCGATGTAAGGCGGCAGGATCCGGATCCCCCCCTGGTTCCGGTCCAGGTCCCACGGCCGGCCCGAGCCGATGTGGTCCGAGAGGGAGCGTGGGTTGTACTGGGTCAGGACGGCTACGTTGTCGATGTCGGAGTTGACGCAGTTCGACAGCGCGAAGTCGATGATCCGGAACTTGCCGCCGAACGGCACCGCCGGCTTGGCGCGCTTCTCCGACAGGATCGAGAGGCGGGCGCCTTCGCCGCCGGCCAGGATCACCGCCAGAGTCCGCTTCATCGGCCTTCCTCACGCCCGGGACCTGGATGGGGTCGGGTCCCTCCGCGCTCGATCCTATCACGGGGGCCCGGCCCCTCCCGGGGGGTCAGACGAAGAGGCGGGGGTTCGCGAAGCTCCCGTCGAACACCACCGCCCAGTGGAGGTGCGGCCCGGTCGTCCGGCCGGTCATCCCGATGTAGGCGATCACCTGCCCCGCGACCACCGTGTCCCCGGCCGAGACCGCCGGTGGCTTCACGGCGTTGTCGATGTGGGCGTACCAGGTCTGGAGCGACTCGCTGTGGGCGATGATCACGATCCAGGCCTTCGGGTACGGGTCGTACGGGTTGGGGCCGGCGAAGACGACGACCCCCGCGCCCGCGGCGCGGATCGGGGTGTACATGGGAGCCGCCAGGTCGATCCCCTGGTGGAAATGCGCACAGCCCCCGATCGACGGCTCCCAGGGGAACCCGGTGCAGCCGAACTCCTGGGTGAGCGTGGCGCTCATCGGCCAGGAGAGCGTCCCGTTGTACTCCGACGGGATATTCCCGAGGCTCCGCTGGCGGGCGACGAGGGACGCGATCTGGCTCGCCAGCTTCTTCTGGGCCGCCTCGTTGCGGGCGATCGCCGTCTGGAGGGCGCCCTTGTTCTTGGCCATGCGGGCGTAGGCGGCGCGCTGGATCGCGAGCTCCCGGGCGGTCTCGGCCTGGAGCTTCGCCAGGCGGGCCTTGGCCGTCTTCAGCTCCGCGAGGCCGGCGTCGAGCTGCCGCTTCTGGGCGAGGGTCTCGTCCCGCAGCTCCTGCCGGGCGGAGCGGGTGTCGACGAGGAGCCCCCGGAGCGCTTCCAGCGTCCGCGCGTCCGCCTCGATGCGGAGCGCCAGCGCCCGGTCCTGGTCGGCGTAGTCGAGGTATGACCCGACGTCCTCGAGGAGGTCGGTGAACGTGCCGGCCGAGAGGATCGTCTGGATCAGGGGGGTCCGATCGGTCCGGTACGCCTCGCGCAGGCGGGCCGCCAGGAGCGCCTTCCGCTGGCGCAGCTCTTCGGCCTTCCGGCCCTGCTCCGCCCCGATCAAGGCGACCTCGCGGTCGAGATCGGCCACCTGCGCGACGAGGTCGCCGTAGACTGCGCGCACCTCGGCGATCTGCGACCCGAGGCGGGTGATCCGCGTCCTCGTCTCGGCGAGGTTGGCGTTGATGCCGGCGAGGGCGGTCTGGGTGGCGGAGATCTCCTGGGCAAGCCCGCTCTGGAGCGACCGCAGCTTCGCCACCTGCTCGCGCTGTTGTTTCATCCTGGCCGCGAGCGACTTCTGGCGGGCGACCGCGTCGGAGAGCTCGTCGCCCCGGGCGATGGGTGGGCCGGCGATCCCGACGAGCAGCGGGAGCACGAGGATCGCGGCCAGGAGGCGCAGGGAGATGCCCCCGGGGCGGCCCCGGAGGGCGAGAAGCGGGCGGCGCGGCGTCCACCCCGCTGCGCGGGATGTGGCGTGGCGGTGCATCAGGCTGGCGTCGTCATCGTGCGAGCGGTGCTCCGTTGGGCGCGAGGCCGCGCCATGGCGGTGTCCTTCCCGCCGGTGCGTCGCCGTCCGAAGGGGCACGCCTCGGGACGACCCGGCTGGCGCGCATTCTACTCCTCGTGCGCGCCGACGCCACCCGGACGACCGGGTCAGAGCGCGACCAGGACCGCCCAGTACGCCCCGGCGATGAGGAACGGCCCGAAGGGAACGTAGGCCCGGAGCGTGATCCGGCGCGCGGCGAGGAGCATCGCCAGGACAACCCCGGCGACCAGGGCTCCCACCACGACCCCCGTGACCGCGCGGGCGAGGCCGGCGAGGAGCCCCACCGAGACGAGCAGCTTGAGGTCGCCCATCCCGATCGCCCCGGCGCCGAACGGGATCGCCACGGCGAACAGGAAAGCGGGGATGGCCAGCGCCGCGAAGATGGCCGCCGGCAGCGCCCCGGGCGGGATGAGCGGGTTCGCCCCCAGGAGGTCGATCAGGAGGGCGAGGGGGATCGCGGGCAGGGTGATGACGTCGGGCAGGAGCCGCTGGTCCAGGTCGGTCGCGAGGAGCAGCGTCAGCGCCGCGAAGAAGGTCCCGAAGATCGCGAGCGCGACGGGGTCCTCGAAGCGGAGCGCGAGCGCCCCCAGCGACGTGCCGCCGAGGAGGATGACGACGACCGTCCGCCAGTCGACCGGGCGGACCCAGCCGGCCGGCCGGACGATCGCGCCCGCCTCGTCGACCTCCGCCTCGTGGACCGGCCAGCGGGCCCCGATGCGGTCGGCCGCGAGCCCCCACGCGACCCCGGCGACCCCGAGGGCGACGGCGAGGACGGGCGGCTCCACGCGCTAGCGGGCCCCGGCAAGCGCCAGCTCCACGAGCGTCGCCGTCGACGCACCCGTGGCGCCGCGGGCAGCCCATGGCGTGGCCTTCCGGAAGTACGCGGTGCCGGCGATGTCGAGGTGGACCCACGGCACCGTCGCGAACTGGCGGAGGAAGAGCGCGCTGCGGATCAGGCCGCCCTCGGGCGACGACCCCGTGTTCGCCATGTCCGCGTACCAGCTCTCCATCTCCGACCAGTACTCCTCGACGAGGGGCAGCTGCCAGAGCCGCTCGCCCGCCCGGCCGGCGGCGGCCGCGACGTCGTCGTACCACGCCTGCGGGGCCCCGAACCCGCCGGACACGAGGTGGCCGAGCGCGCGCGCGACCGCGCCCGTGAGCGTGGCGACGTCCACGACGTGGGTCGCCCCGAGGCGCTCTGCGTACGTCATGGCGTCGCCAAGGATGAGGCGCCCCTCCGCGTCGGTGTTGATCACGTCGACGGTCTTGCCGTTGAGGGCGGACACGATGTCGCCGGGGCGGGTGGCGTACGGGCCCGGCATGTTCTCGACGGCCGGGGCGACGGCGAGGAGCGGCGTGCCGGGGGCGAGGCGGGCGACGGTCGCCGCGGCGGCGAGCACGGTGCACGCCCCCGCCTTGTCCATCTTCATCTCCTCCATCCGGTCGGACGGCTTGATGGAGATGCCGCCGGAATCGAAGCAGACGCCCTTCCCGACAAGCGCGAGATGACGGCCCAGGGTGTCCTTCTCGCCTTCCCCGCCCGAGCGCAGCACGATCATCCGTGGCGGGTTCGCGCTGCCGCGCCCGACCGCCAGGAACAGCCCCATCCCAAGCTCCGCCGCGCGGACCTCGTCGATGACGTCGATCCAGAGGCCGTGGGCGGCGGCGATCGCGCGCGCCTCGTCCGCCAGGACCTCCGGGCTGACGTCGTTGGCGGCCCGGTTCGCCAGCCTCCGCGCCAGGTTCGTCCCCTCCCCGATGACGACGCCGCGCTCAGCGGCCGCCGCGAGCGCCGCGGTATCGGACCCCGGGGCCACGAGGATCAGCTCGTCGAGCGCGGGCGGGGACGCCTCCGGCGCGGCGCGGTAGATGGCCGCCGGATCGAAGCTCCCCTCGACGACGCCGCGCGCCAGCAGCTCGGCGACCGCGGCCGCCCCGCCATCGAGCGCGCCGGCGAGGTCGGCGATCCAGATCGCGAGCCTGCGGACCGAGCGGCCGGCGAGGCGGCGCTCAATCGTCGCCCCCAGGTGCACGACCGTCTCGCGGTCCAGCTCGGCGGCGGGCCCGGTCCCCACGGTGAGGAGGCGGCCGGCCGGCAGGTCGCCGGCCGCGGCGACGACGGTCGCGTAGCGGGTCCCGGTGAGCTCGCCGAAGGCGGCCTGGGCGCGGAGCTCGCCGCCGCTGCGCCGATCGAGCTCGCCGAGCGCGCCATCGAAGGCGGGCTCGGGGGTGACGGGGATGGCCAGGACGTCGGCCTTGACGTCCCAGGGCTGGTCGTTGACGACGCGCAGCTGCATGCGAGTGACGGCTCCAGTGCAGACGGTGGCATGGGCGCCGGCCGGGGGCCGGCGGAGTGCGGCCAGTCTAGCCGCGGTCAGGGCGCCGGGGAGGCTGCGGCGCGGATGCCGGTGTCCAGCAGCTGGCCGCGGACCTCCTCGATGACGATGACCGCCTGGTTGAGGCCGCCTCGGGCGACGTCCCCCAGGATCACCACGAGAGCCCGCGCGTCGGGCGGGAGCAACTCTCGCGCGGCACGCTCGCGGGCGACGGCGTCGCGAACCGCCGTGGTCACTCGCCCGCTCGAGCGGCGGAGGGCATCCCAGAGGTTGCGGAGGGCGTCGTCGTAGGCGCCGTTGCGCTCGATCCACTGGTCGAGCGTCGCGACGTCGACCGTCGCGGCCAGGCGGTCGCGGATCGTGCGAGCCGCCGCGAGCTCGGCGGCCGCCTTGTCGATGCGGGCGATGGCCTCGGGGTATTTCCCCGCGCCCCCCGACTGGATCGCCGTCGCCGCGATCTCGTCGTGGGCGAGCAGGTGGCCGGTGAGCTCGGTGGCCGGCACGACCCCGGCGGTCAGGCGCTCCCAGGCCGGGCGGAGCGGATCCACGGCCGCGGGGGCAGCCGCGGCGGCGTCGTAGCGGGCGAGGGTCGCGGACGAGTGGCGGATGGCCCGATCGGCGCCGGCCAGCGGGATGGACGCCAGCCGGACGGCCAGCCGGGCGGCGGCCGCGTCGACGGCGTCGAGCTGGGCGGGGCCGGCGTCCAACGCGGCCGCGACCCGGGGGGAGTCGCGCCCCACCAGGGCCGCGAGGGCCGTGCGGCCGAGCCCGCCGAGGACGCCCACGGCGTCCGCCAGGGCCGCGAGGTCGGACGAGACGGCGTCCAGGTCGTCCGCGACGGCGCGGTCGGCGGTCCAGGTCAGCTCGGGGCGGCCCGTGCCGCCGGGGAGGTGGTCGAGCGCCGCGACGATGCCGGCCGCGCCGAGGGCGACGACGAAGGCGGCGACGAGCCAGGCGACCGCGACGGACGTGCGGCGGAGCACATCACCTCCCTGCCCGCCTCAGGCGGCGGGCTTCGGCTCCTGCTTCTTCTTCGGACGGCGCAGGTAGAAGAGCTCGCCCTCCATTCTGCGCGGAACGAAGCCGAACGCGCGGTGGACGCCGTCGAGCGGGCCCACGTTGTCGAGGGAGAGCTGGCGCAGCTGGTCGGTCGCGACGGGGAAGAAGCGCAGGCGGAGCGCCTCCATGGTGCCGGCCGCCAGGCGGATGAGCGGGAGGGGCAGCGGCACGATGAGGCGCCGCTTTCCGACCGCCCGGGCCACCTCCTCGGTGATCTCGCGGTAGGTCCACGTTCGGGGGCCGCCGAGCTCGAACGCCTGCCCGATCGTCGCGGGGCGCTCCAGGGCCAGGCGGACGCAGAGGGCGACGTCGCCGGCGTGGATCGGCTGGAACCGGCTCTTCCCGTCCCCCGGCACGGGCACGAGCGGGGCGGGCACCCTGACCAGGTCGGCGACGATGTTGAAGAAGCCGTCGCGCGGCCCGAACAGGAGCGAGGGCTTCAGGATCGTCCAGTCGAGCCCGCTGTCGCGGACGGCCGCCTCGGCCCGCGCCTTGCTCTTCGCGTAGTGGAGCTCCTCGCGGTCCGCGACCCCAAGGGCGCCCAGGTGGACGAGGCGCCGCACGCCGGCCGCCTGCATCGCCGCGACCAGGTTCTGCGTGCCACCCAGGTTGACGCGGAGGAGGTCCCTGCCGCCGTTCCAGTCGCGCGCGATGGCGACGAGGTGGACGACGGCGTCGACGCGCGCGAGCGCCGCCGGCAGGGTGGCCGGCTCCAGGACGTCGCCCGTGCGCGGGTCGACACCGGCCGCGAGGGCGACCGGGAGGCGGCGCAGGACGACCTCGCCGGCCTGCGGCGAGCGGACGAGGGCGACCACGCGGTGGCCGGCCCCCAGCAGCTCGGGAAGGACGTGACTTCCCACGAAGCCGGATGCGCCGGTGACGAGGACGGTGGACATGGCTCGGTCTGTCCTTCGGGCGGAGCCGGTCGCGGCGGCCGCGACCGGCTGGTGTTGGGCCGCCATTGTGCGGTGTGCTCGCAACTGGTTTCGGTCCGGCGGCGCCCCCGGATGGCCCTAGCGACCGCGCGTCGCGGCCAGGCGGTCCAGGGCCGCCGCCAGCTCGGCCGCGTCCTCCGCCATCGCAGCCGGCCGCCGATCCGCAGGCAGGGCCTCTGCCTGGGCCCGGGTCGTGACCCCCGTCAGCATCAGGACGCACGGGATGCCCAGCCCGTTCGCGGCAGCCAGGTCGGTGGCGAGGCCGTCGCCGACCATCACGGCCTCGGCGCGGCCCAGGCCGGCAACCCGGATCGCCATCTCCAGGAGGAGCGGAGCCGGCTTGCCGATCGAGACCGGGGTCACCTGGGCCCCCGCCTCGACCGCCGCGACGATCGCGCCGGCCCCCGGGCGGGTGCCGCGCTCGGTGGGATAGACGGGGTCGCGGTTCGTGGCGACGAACCGTGCGCCGTGATGCACGCAGTCCACGGCGACGGCGAGCTTCTGGTAGGTGAACTGGGGGTCGAGGCCGACGACCACGGCATCCGGGTGCCCGGCGGCCTCCCATCCATCGATCCCCTCCTGCGCCTGCCGGGTCGCGGCGTGAGCGGCCGTGACCACGTCGAGGCCCGCGTCGCGGCACTCGCGCTCCAGGCCCCCGGCACCCACCGCAAGCACGCGCCGGACCGGCGGGTCCATGGCCGGCCCCGCCAGGTACAGGGCGGTCGCCCGGCTGCTGCTGACGACGCGGTCGGCCGTCACGGGCGCGCCAAGGCCGGCGAGGCGCGTCACGTAGTCGGCCCGGTAGTGCATCGAGTTGTTCGTCACGTAGACGACGGTGTCGCCACGGGCGGCCCGATCGGCGAGGACGGCCACCACGCCGGGGATGGGCTCCGCACCGCGGTAGACGACGCCATCGAGGTCGACAAGGAGGAGCATGGCGCTAGCGTAGCCCGCCCGGGCGGGGGCAGGCAGGGGGCAGGCAGGGCACGGGCGAGTACCATCGCCGCATGCCACGCTCTGGGCCCGATCCTCTCGAGGGCACGGCTCGCCTCTTCGTCGACGGGACGAACCTCCTGCACGCCCTGGGCCGCGCCCGTGGCGGAGCGCAGGCGGAGGGCGCACCGCTCCCGGCCGCCGCCCTCGTCGGGCGCCTGCGCGCCCTTGTCCCGGCGGCCACGGCGGTGACAATCGTCCTCGACGGGATGCCCGCCCCGGGAGCGATCGGCCGCCGGGTCACCTCCGGAGTCGAGGTGCGCTACGCGGGCTCGCGCTCCGCCGACGTCCTCCTGCACGACCTGGCCCGGACGACCCCGAACCCCGAGCTGACCCTGGTCGTGACGGACGACATCGAGCTGGCTCGCGCGCTCCGCGCGCTTGGGGCGCGGACGGCCCACGGGTCCTGGCTGGCCGGGCGGCTCGATCGGCAGCGGCTGGTCGCCCCCGCGGCGGGCCGGCCGAAGCCGCCGCTCGTCGGGCGCGCCGGAGCCGGGCCCGGCGGGGCCGGGGCCGACGGGGACGGCGACGCGCCGCGCTGGAAGCCCGGACGGGGCGCCACGAAGAAGACGGGCAACCCGAAGCGCGGTCACCCGCGCCCCTGAGGACCCGCCTGCTGAGCCCCGCGGGGCACGCGGCAGGGCGGAACGGCCGCGCCGGCGCTCCCTCCACATGGCACGCTAGGCGCGCACACTCGCCCATACGTCCGCCGCGGAGGTCTCCCGTGAAGCAGCTCAAGGTGCTCCTCGTCGGTGTCGGCACCGTCGGCGAGGCGATCGCCAAACTCAGCGCCGGCACCCCCTGGCTGGACCGGATGGTCCTGGCGGACTACGACGTCGAGCGCGCGCGCCTCATCCAGGCGCGCCTCGGCGGAGGGCCCGCGGACGCGCCTGCGACGGCCCGCTTCCCGGTGGCGTTCGTCGATGCCGGCAAGCCGGAGCTGGTGACCCAGCTGGCGCGCGAGCACGACGTCGACATCGTCGTCAACGCCGCCGACCCACGCTTCGTCCCGACGATCTTCGACGGCGCCTTCGCCGCCGGCGTCGACTACCTCGACATGGCCGTCAGCCTCTCCGAGCCGCACCCGACCGACCCGTTCACGACGCCGGGCGTCAAGCTCGGGGACTACCAGCTCCCGAGGCACGAGACGTGGAAGGCCGCGGGACGCCTGGCGATCCTGGGCCTGGGGATGGACCCCGGCCTGACCGACCTCTTCGCCGCCTACGCTTACAAGCACCTCTTCGACGAGATCGACGAGGTCCATGTCCGCGACGGCGGCGACCTCTACATCGAGGGCTACGCGTTCGCCCCCGTGTTCAGCATCTGGACCACGATCGAGGAGTGCCTCAACCCGCCGCTCATCTGGGACACGTCGCGGGGCGGCCACTACACGACCGAGCCGTTCTCGGCCCCCGAGGCCTTCGTCTTCCCGGAGGGGATCGGGCCCGTGGAGTGCGTGAACGTCGAGCACGAGGAGGTGGTCCTCGTCCCGCGCGGCATCCCCGGCGTGAAGAAGGCGACCTTCAAGTACGCCCTCGGGGCCGACTTCATCAACGTCCTCAAGGTCCTCCACGCGGTGGGCCTGGACTCCACGAAGCCGGTCACGGTGAAGGGGATGCAGGTCGCGCCGCGCGATCTCGTCATGGCCGTCACGCCCGACCCGGCGAAGGTCGGCGCGCGGATGAAGGGCCGGGCCATCGTCGGGACCTGGGCGATCGGCCGCAAGGACGGCGCGCCGCGCGAGGTCTACCTCTACCAGAAGACGGTCGGCGAGGAGTCGTGGGCGGACTTCGGGCTCCAGGCGGTGGCCTGGCAGACCGGCTTCAACCCCGTCCTGGGCCTGGAGCTGCTCGCCCGCGGCGAGTGGGGCGGGGCAGGCGTCTACATCCCCGAGCAGCTCGATCCCGACCCGTATATGGCCGCCCTGGACCGCTGGGGCATCCACTGGGCGATCGAGGAGCGGGAGCCGGGGGCGAGCGTCCCGACCTGATCCCGCCGGTCGCCGGTCTCTTCGAAGGGAGTGACCAATGGAGCGGTACGTGACGGTGCCGGGGGGCCGGCTGCTCGTCGTCGACGAGGGAACCGGCCCGCCGGTCGTCCTGGTCCACGCCGGCATCGTCGACCTGCGCGCCTGGGACGCGATGGTCCCGCACCTCGTCGCCGCGGGCTTCCGCGCCGTCCGCTACGACACCCGCGGCTGGGGCCGTTCGACGACCGAGGATGTCGACTTCTCGAACCGGGCCGACCTCGTCGCCGTCCTCGACGCGCTGGGGATCGGCCGGGCGGCGCTGGCCGGCAACAGCCGGGGCGGCCAGATCGCCTTCGACACGACCATCGAGTTCCCCGACCGCGTCGTCGCGGTCGTCGGCGTCGGGGCCGGCCTCGGAGGCTTCGACGGGCATCCGACCGCGGAGGAGATCGCCCTGTTCGAAGAGATGGAGCGGCTCGAGGAGACGGAGCCGAAAGACCCCGAGGCGATCATCGCCTTGAGCACGCGGGTCTGGGTCGACGGCCCGGGCCAACCGGCCGGTCGGGCGCCCGCCTGGATCGCCGAGCAGGTCCGCGCAACGGCTCTGCTTCTCTCCGCGCCCGGGCACGTCTTCGGCCGGCCGATCCCGCTGGACCCCCCGGCCGGGGCGCGCCTGGCCGGCCTTCACTGCCCGGTCCTCGCGGTGGCCGGCCTCCTCGACGTCTCCGACGTGGCCGAGACGGCGCTCCACCTCGAGGCCAATGCCCCGAACGCACGCGCCGTGATCCTCCCGGATGTCGCCCACATGATCGCGATGGAGCGCCCCGCCGAGCTCGCAGGGCTCGTCCTCGAGTTCCTCGGCCCGCTCCGGCCCTGGAGGTGACCCGGGTCCGCGTGCCCGGGTTCGCTCGCCCGGTGTCCGGCCGGCCCCGCCGGGGTATAGATCGGTAGGTGCGGTTCGTCGCCCCCATCTGCGGTGCCTCCACCACGGTCCACGCCCTCGCCTTCGCCGAGAGCGCAAGGACGGGACCTGCCACCTGTGCCACGACATCAAGGTCGCCTCGCAGGGTCCGGCGACCTTGCAGTCCCCGGTCGTGACGCCGCAGCCAAGAGGCTGACGGAAGGCTGCACGAATCGCGGGGCCGCGCAACGCCGCTGATAGAATGCCGCGCATGAGCGGAGACATATGGGCGACCCTCCAGCAGGCGTGGACGGGCATCCTCGACATCGTGGCCAAGATCGTCAGCCCCGACTGGAGTGCGCTCGTCCTCCTCGTCCCGCTGGCAATCGCCCCCCTCGTCCTCCTCTACCTGGTGATGAGCGGCGGCCTCTGGACCCTCTTCGGGATCACGAAGCCGCGTCCCCGGGTCCGCTGGGAAGATGGCCCGCGAGCCCTGGAGCTCGACGCGGGCGGGGCCCCGGTCGCCCCGATCGGCCTCCCCTTCTCGCTCCGGACGGGCCTCGTCTACCCCTCCGGGACCGCCCGCTCGGAGGACGGCGAGGATCTCGCGGTCGTCTGCCCGATGTGCCGGGCCGAACGCCGGGCCCAGGTCCCGACCTGCGGGAGCTGCGGCCTCGTCCTGAAGGTCCGGCAGGGCATGACCGTGGCCCGCCCGGCGGGCCCACCGCCCGGCGGCGCCGCGATCGCCTGACGGCTCGCCGCACCGCCGTCCTCGGGGGACAGCTCGCATGGCCACTGCATCCCACTACCTCTACGTCGTCGCCGGGCTCCTCCTCGTCGGAGCCTTCGCGGCCCACCTCGCGCACGCCACGCTCCTCGCCGCCGGTCGTCGCCTCGCCGCGGCGCCGACGCCGCGCCCGTCGGACGCATTCGCCGGGGTGGTCGGCGGCAGCTTCGCCGCAGGACTGTCAGCATCTCCCGCCGACGAGGTGGGGCCGCGCAGCGCGGCCGCGCCGTTCGCGATCGGCCTCGCCTGGGCCGCCGGCACCTCCCTCGGCCTGGCCCTCCTCCTGCGCGGGATCGTGGTCGGCCGGGGGCCCTGGGGCAACTTGTTCGAGTTCACCGTCGCCTTCGCCTTCGGGATCGTCGCCGCGTACCTGCTCCTGGAGCGCCGGTACGCGGTCCGCTCGATCGGCTTCGTGCCCCTCGGCGTGGCCCTCGGCCTCTTCCTCTTCAGCTGGACCCTGCCGCAGGAGATCGAGGCGCTCGTCCCGGCTCTCCAGAACCCGCCGCTGCTGACGATCCACGTCGGGATGGCGATGGTCAGCTACGGGATCTTCGCCATGAGCTTCGCCGCCGGCCTGGCGTACCTCGTGCAGGAGCGACGCCTGGCCGACGGGCGCACGGTCGAGCGGTTCGCCTGGCTGCCCTCGCGGGAGACGCTCGACGCGGTCGCCTTCAGGGCCGTTATCGTCGGCTTTCCTGTCTTCGCCGCGATGATCGTCCTCGGCAGCTGGTGGGCGAGCATCGCCTGGTCGCGCTACTGGGGCTGGGACCCCAAGGAGACGAGCGCCCTCGTGACGTGGCTCGTCTACGCCGTCTACCTGCACCTCCGGAACCAGCGCGGCTGGCAGGGCCGCCCCGCGGCGCTCGTGCTCGTCGTCGGGTTCGTGATGGTGCTCGTCACCTACTCCGGCAACCTCTGGTTCCCGGGCCTGCACAGCTACAGCGGGTTGTAGGCCGTCCTGCCGGCGCCCAAGAGGCGCCCCGCAGGCCTGCTTGCCGCCGCCGGGAATCAGATCCCTGATTCCGATGCCCCTGGGGGCATCAGCCGCGCATCGGCCGCGCCATGGGAGGGCCGGCTGCGGCGACGTGATGCCACGGCGATGCGCGCAGGGGCATCGAATCCCGCACGCCTCCTGCCACGAAGCAAGAGCAAGAGGCAGTCGTCCCCGACCGACGCCGATCCGTCCACGCTGCCGCCTCGACGCCTCCGCGCTCAGGGCGTCCGAAGCAGCCCGATCCACTACATGTTGTTGTCCGATCGCGCCACACACCACAACATCTTGTGGTTTGGCGTTGACTGGGCCGCCGGCGCACGGTACAGTACGGGGACCGCCTTCGACCGGGCAGACCGCCTCCGCGACGCGCCGGAGCGGCCAGGGACCGGGCCCGGCGGAGGGCAGCCGCGGCGCCACGGGTCGCATGGGCGCGACCACGGCGCAGCTACACCGAACCGGCCGCTCGGGCCCCCAGGCCCGGGGCGCGCCGGCCGGGAGGAGCACCCGATGGTGGGGCGGGCAGACCGCCACGAGCAGGGCCCGGCGCACGGCGCCGGGGGCACGGACCGGGGTGGCGAACCGCCGTCCCGGAAGAGGAGCACGCGCAGCATGGCTCGAGCCGTCCACGACGTCGTCCCGGTCGTCCCCACGGACGCCAAGCCCGCGAAGCCGCGCGGCAAGGGGGCCGCCTCCGCCGGGGCCACGCCCCGCGCCACCGCCCGGCCGGCCGGCAGCGCCGAGGCGATCGCCGCGCGCACCGACAGCGCCTTCGCCGAGGCGGCCGGGCTGCGGGCCCGTGCCGAGGAGGCCGCGGCGGCGGCCATGGGCGCTCTCCGCTTCACGGGCGAGGGGACGCGTGGCCTCACCTTCGAGCGCCGCTGGACCCGCCCGGGCGTCCATCCCTACGACGAGATCGCGTGGGAGATCCGGACCGCCGCCATCGGCAACGAGTCCGGCAAGCTCGTCTTCGAGCAGAAGGACGTCGAGGTCCCGGCGTCCTGGAGCCAGCTGGCCACCAACGTCGTCGTCAGCAAGTACTTCCGCGGCCACCTCAACACGCCCGAGCGGGAGACCAGCGTCCGCCAGCTGATCGACCGCGTCGTCCTCGCGATCGCGGCCTGGGCCGAGACCCAGCACTACTTCGCCACGCCAGAAGACCTCGCAACCTTCACGGCCGAGCTCACCTACCTGCTCGTCCACCAGAAGATGAGCTTCAACTCGCCCGTCTGGTTCAACGTCGGGATCGAGGCGAAGCCGCAGTGCTCGGCCTGCTTCATCAACTCCGTCCAGGATTCGATGACCAGCATCATGGACCTGGCCAAGACGGAGGCGATGCTCTTCAAGTACGGCTCCGGCGCCGGGAGCAACCTGTCCACGATCCGCTCGAGCCGCGAGAAGATGGCCGGGGGCGGCACGGCCAGCGGCCCGGTCAGCTTCATGAAGGGCTACGACGCCTTTGCCGGCGTCGTGAAGTGCATTCTGGGTGACAGTTATGTCACGACGGGCGGCGGACTCCTGCGAATTGACGAAGCCATTGAAGCCGATGGGCCGGTCGGCTTCACGCCCGACGACTCGCTGACGCTCAACACGCCGGCCGGGCCGACCCGCATCTCGCACGTCTATCGGAGCCCGCGCGCCGACGTCAGGCGCGTCGAGTTGCGGACGGGCCTGGGGCTGACCGGAACCCTGGACCACCCGGTCCTGACGCTGGGCTCAGGACTCCAGCTCCGCTGGATCCGCCTGGCCGACCTGCGCCCGGGCGATCGCGTCGCCGTCGAACGGAAGCGCGAGCTGTGGCCATCGGTGACCCCGAAGCTCGACCTGTTCGCGCCCGACCTCGTGGCCGAGAGGCGTCCGCTCCGCTACCCCACAGAGGTCACGCCGGAACTCGCACGCCTGCTCGGGTATCTGGTCGCGGAAGGCTCGATCGGGGCCCGTGTCTTCACCTTCAGTTCGGCAGACCCGGAAATCATGGCCGACTTCCTCCGCTGCCTCCAGGCCGTGTTCGGACCGGACGTTCGCGACCAGGTACGCGACCTCGTTCATCCGACAACGGGTGTCGTGACGCAGGTGATCAATCTCGGCTGGAAGGGCGCGCTCCAGTTCCTGGCCTACTGCGGCCTCCCCGCCGGCCATTCGGCGGACAAGTCCGTCCCACTCGCCATCCGCCGGTCTCCTCGCTCCCTCGTGCTCGAGTTCCTTGGGGCATACGCCGAGGGCGATGGCCACGTCGGCGCGACAAAGGTCGAGATGGCGAGCGCCTCGCGGCGCTTGCTCGAGGAGATCCAGCTGCTCGCGCTCAACCTGGGCGTCGTGGGCCGCCGGTCCACGATCAACCGCTACGGGCGCCTGGCGTTCTTCGGCGCCGACGCCGCGCGCCTCGCGCGGCTGCTGCGGCCGTATCTCGTCACGCCCCGCAAGCGCGACGCGGCGGCCGGACTGGCCGCGGCGCCGGTCGCCGGAAACCCGAACCTCGACGTCATCCCCGGGCTGGTGCCCGCCCTCCGATCGCTCCTCACCGGCCGCAACGGCTGGGCGCGGACGGCGAACGGCGAGCTGGTGCAGGCAGGCTTCGGGATCTTCAACCGGGCAGGCGACAACGTCTCGTACGCGCGGACGCGGGCGGTCCCCGGGCCTGTCGACCAGGTTGCGCGCATGTCGCCCGCGATGGGCGGCACGATCGAGCGCGTCCTCGACGACGAGTACCTCTGGGACGAGGTCGTGGCCGTCGCCGACGCCGGCCAGGCGCTCACCTACGACTTCACGGTTCCAGACGTCCACGCCTTCGTCTCGAACGGGATCGTCTCCCACAACTCAGGCGGCAAGACCCGGCGCGCGGCGAAGATGGTCATCCTCGACGTCGGCCATCCGGACATCCTC
>Ga0315289_10004414_pt1 | contig 20989 bp, 18 predicted proteins | sample YL17G11_40_MG_FD_203452 | JGI IMG/M metagenome (GOLD analysis project Ga0315289, IMG submission 203452) | Sediment microbial communities from Yellowstone Lake, YNP, Wyoming, USA - YL17G11_40 | ecosystem: Environmental > Aquatic > Freshwater > Lake > Sediment | place: USA: Wyoming | collected... | reverse complement strand
AACCAAACAACTTTTAAGAATTTCTGAATGGCCCTGTCAACTGTCAAGTAGGGGTTTAGGATGACGAATTTGCTCTCCATCCCAGCCCATTCTTCACAACTCCTCTTTGCCCGTTCCCTCCTGTAAAAATAGAGACCTCCGTCAGCGGTCAGCCTTCTCTGCCATTTTTGCAAAACGGTGTCTCAAAAGAGGGGACAGAAGGTCGATGATTCCCATGAATCCTCCGGGGATGAATCGCATTGTCAGAATCATCACGAGCGCAAAGATCAAAAGGTTCATTTCAGCCAGGGAACCTCGAATGATTTCCGACAAAATGACAACGAAGAATGTTCCTAGAAGGGGACCGTAGACCGTTCCCACTCCTCCCACGATCACCATGAGACAAATCTTCCCCATCTCATCCAGTCCCCCGATGGAAGGGTCGATCAGACCAAAGAAGTGAGCGTAATAGGCTCCCGCCACTCCAGCCCAGAATCCTCCGCACGCGAAACCCAGTACCTTCCAGAGTCGGGTGTTCACCCCCATGGCCTCCGCAGCATCGAGGTCGTCACGGACGGCAAACAGGTAGAGACCCGGCCGTGAATGGAAGAGGAGGGCTGAAAAAACGAACATCAGAAGGAACAGTCCGAGTCCAACAAAATAGGAATAGAAGTCCGCTTGGGGTCCCGAAAAGAAACCGGGGGTGATAAGGCCTCCCGTGCCCCCAGTGATCTGGTGTTCGGTCTTGATGACGACATTGACCACCTCGGCAAAGGCCCAGGTCAGAAGGCAAAGATAGAACCCTCGCACCCGGAGGACAATCCCGCCCAAAACAACACCGATGAGCGCGCAGGAGACGCCTCCGACGAAAAGTCCCCAGAAAGGAGAAAACCCGAGGTGGATGACGATCAGGCCTGAGGCATATCCTCCCACAGTCGCAAAGGCCACATGACCAAAGGAGAAGAGTCCCGCGTAGCCGAAGACGATATTCCAACTGATCGAGAGCATGGCGTAGTAGAAGAAGAGGTTGAGCACCGTCATCCAGACTGGGGAGTCAACTCCAAAAGGCAGGACGATCCCTGCCACGCCGATGCATCCTGTAATCAACCACTGGTTCCTGTTCATGGACGTTTCGTCCTACTGTTTTTGTCCGAAGAGTCCGCCCGGCCAGAACAAAAGAAAGAGAGACATAAAAACGAACCCGATGGCGTCTTTGTAGGCTGAAGAAATGTAAACGGCTCCGAGGGTCTCGGTGACCCCCAAGAGAATGCCGCCCAGAAGACTGCCTCCAATGGAACCCATACCTCCGATCGCAAGGACTTCGTAGCTCTTCAGGAGTGGCGGACCTCCAGCCGTCGGAGAAACAAGGAAAAGCGGAGCCACCAAAGCCCCTGCCCCTCCGGCCAGTGCACAGGCCGTTCCAAAGGCAATCCACGACTCCCTTGAAATGTCCACACCCATGATCTTTGCTCCACCTTGCGATTGAGTGATGGCCCGCCAGCTTCTTCCTCGCCACGTTTTCCGCATGTAGTAGGCCATCCCCAGCACCAGAATGGCTGAGGCGATCAGGGTTAGAATCATGTTACCGCTCAGGTTAATTCCCAGGACCAGGAAATCGCCAGGGATGTAATCTGGCGGTTTCCTGTAAAAAGGACCGAACACGATGGCCGCAAGCTTCCGGAGCAGGATGACCAGCCCCAAGGTAATGATCAGCGCATAGTCCATCGGCTTTTCCATCTGCTTCTCATGAATCGGCGTCAGGAGAAGCTTCTCCACAATGGCCCCAATGACAAAGGTAGCAACCATTGCCCCTGGGATGGCAAGGAAGAAGGGGAGTCCCACCAGGGTCATCAGGTAGTAAGCCGCATACCCGCCCAGCATATAGAACTCCCCATGGGCAAAATTGATGATTCTCAGGACGCCGTTCAGGAGCACCAGTCCCAGCCCCATCAGGGCATAGACCAAGCCGATGGCGAACCCACGAACGACGAGTTCAAAAAACATCCCACACTCCATTCAGAGAAAGGGGAGATAAAATTCCATCTCCCCCTTCTCAATCGTTTCTCACGGATAAATGATAGCTGCATCTTTCCCAGCTTGCTTCAAGGCGGTCAACTGGAGCACAAAGAGTTGATGGCCGGTCCATTGGTTCCAAACCGGGCCATCTTTTCTTTCGAAGGTGACCACACCGGTCGTCCCATTGAAACGGGTGGCCTTCAGGGCCTCGGCCAGCTTTTTCGGGTCGGAAGATTTCGCCCTCGTCATTGCGTCGGCAATGATCATGACCTCGTCATAGAGGAAATAGGCATAAATGGGAGGATCAAACTTATACTTCTCCGGAAAGGCCTTTTTGAATTGCTCACCCAGGCTCATCAGCTTCAGTTTGGGAGAGTCGAAAGTGGGGTACATGACGCCTACTCCTTTTTCGCCCATGACTTCCCACCATTCCGGAGACCAGCCAGGATAATCCCAACCGGCCAGGATCTTGGTGTCCGGAGCAAGCCCAACTTCGTAGGCCTGTTTGGGAATAAGATACATGGCCTGGTAGACGCTGGAAACCACGAGTAGGTCTGCCTTCGTCTTCATCGCCTTCAATTCAAGAAGCTGAGGTTTCAGATCTTGAGCCTCGGACGGAAAGCCTTTCAGGATCACGTTGATTCCTTTTGCCTTTCCAGCCTTCGCTAACGCTTCAGCAAAACCGGTCCCGTAAGCGGTCGTCTCGTGCATGACGGCAACATTCTTAAATCCCTTCTGAACCAGGAACGGCACGAGGAGGTTGGCGATTTGAGAGTTGTAAGGGCTGATCCGGAATACATAGTTCGAGTGCATCGTGGTCAGGTCATCGGGCCAGCTGTAGTGGAAAAAGATGGGAACACCCATTTTGTCGGCAATCTTTGCCTGCGCCACCGCCACTGAACCGTGCCACGCCCCGACAATGGCCGACACTTTATCGTTAGCGATCACCCTCTGGACCGCGGTAGCTCCTACCGCGGGTTTCCCCTCGTCATCCGCCTTGACCAGGACGACCTTTCTTCCGAGGATCCCTCCCTTCTGATTCAATTGCTCTACAGCCAGTTCCACTGTCTGCACGTTGATCTTACCCGCTTCATAATCGCCGGGTGCTGAGAGGGGCGTCACGAGCCCTATCTTGATGTCGTCCGCGGCCTTGGTTCCAGCAGGCAAAAGAACGAGAATTCCAAAAAAGACGATGACCAAAAACCATACTCTGCTTTTCATAACCGAACCTCCTTTTCAAATTTGTTTAGACGGGATACCCAATACGTTAGTTCTTCTCCGAACTCTGAACTCTGGACTTCTGACCACCTCCTTCCTTCTGTGACCGGCACGTGCCCTGCAAGCCCCACCCTTTGGGGTGGGGTCAAGGGGCACCCTATCAAAGAATAGTACCTTTCCGGGAAGCCCCGCCCTTCAGGGCGGGGAGCTTCATTACAATCCAAGATAGTTCCTCTTGATATGTTCGCTCTGAAGGAGCACCTCACTCGCATTTTCCATCACGACCTTTCCGTTCTCGAGAACATACCCCCTCTGAGTCACCTGGAGGGCATGATAAATATTCTGCTCCGCCAACAGAATGGCGGTTTGCCGTTGCCGATGGATCTCAGCGAGAGTCTGGAGAATACTCTTCACCACTTTGGGAGCCAACCCAAGAGAAGGCTCGTCCAGCATAAGAAGTTTGGGGTCGGCCATCAGGCCTCGACCGATAGCGAGCATCTGCCGTTCACCTCCGCTCAGGGTTTGTGCCTGTTGACGTTTACGCTCTTCCAAACGGGGAAAAAGACCAAAGACGAAGTCCATCTGCTCTCTTAGCGTACTCCTCACTCTCTTGACATAGGCGCCCATGAGAAGGTTTTCTTCCACATTCATCTGGGGAAAGAGCCAACCTTCTTCAGGGATGAGGGCGATCCCCATGCTCGCCACCCGATGCGGTGGCTGATGATGAATCATCGCTCCCTCAAACTGAATCGTCCCTTCCTTAGGAACAAGGAGACCGGCAATGCTCTTTAACAGCGTCGATTTTCCAGCACCATTCGGACCGATGATGCTCACAAACTCATTGGCCTTGACAGACAAGGACACCCCGTGAATGGCCTGAAGGCCATCGTAGTAGACATGAATCTGTTGAACGCTCAGCATGAGCCTCAACCTTCTCCAAACTGGTATTTCTCGCCGAGGTAGGCCTCGATCACCTGCGGGTCATTGGCAATTTCACGGGGACTTCCCTCAGCAATCTTTGCCCCCTGATGTAGGACAAGGATATGGTGCGCGTTCTCCATAATCGCCTTCATCACATGCTCAATCCAGAGAATCGCAATCGACCCTTCTCGATGGATCTTCCGGACCAGGTCCGCCATTTCGATGATTTCATGGGGATTGAGCCCTGCCACAATTTCGTCGAGAAGAAGCAGGTGAGGTTTCACCACAAGGGCTCTCGCCAGTTCCAGCCGCCTTCGCTCATGGAAGGTGAGCTGTTTGGCCAGCTGATCTCTTTTTTCAAGAAGACCCGTCACCTGCAGGAGATCGAGAGGCTCCACCTCCTTCTGGTGAGCACAGACCTGAAGGTTCTGCAACACCGTCATGTTCAGGAATGGGCGAGGGATCTGGAAGGTCCTCCCAATCCCTCCCCTCGAGATCTGATAAGGGCGTAGACCGAGGATCGATTTTCCTTTAAAGCAGATACTTCCGCGCGTCGGTTTGTAGACCCCCGTAATGCAATTGATCAGGGTCGTCTTGCCCGCTCCGTTCGGTCCGATCAACCCCACAATCTGACCTTCTTCGATCGCCAGATGGACGCCCTGGAGTGCGGCTAAACCGCCAAACATCATGCTCACCTCTTTAGCCTCCAGGACCTTTGCGTCTTTCATCGCGGTTGCCTGATTCTCCAAGACAAGACCATCTCACATAGAACTGGGATGCCATTCTAAGATCAATGCGTCAAAAAGTGAAGCTACACGCCCTAAAGGGCATGGCTTCCCGGTAAAGTATTTTACTTTCACATTGTGCCCCTTCCTGCCTGCCGGCAGGGACCCGGCCCTCAAGGGCGGAGCTTACGAGGCACTTGCCGGCCAAAAAAGATACATGCGAAGGCCTTTCACATCGGAAACAAATTTTCTTCCCAGGTGGCATCTACGTCAAGTGGGTACAACTTCAGTCGTCACTATATTGGAGGGTAACGTCTTTGTCAAGGAGCCCCAATTCCTTGACGCGTTGGGTAAAATGGGTTAGTTTAAAACGTTTAAAAACTTTGTTTATAAATGGTGAATCTTACACTCCTTTTCGAATTAAAGAGGGGTTTTGAGCCAAGGGGCTGTGATGGACGAAACGAGTGCGCTGGTTCAGCAGAGAATCAAGAACCTGGAGGAGCTGAGACAGAAAGGGATCAACCCATTCCCCAACGACTTTCAGGTCACCCACACCTCCCACGATCTTCATCAGACCTATGATTCCTTATCGGACGAACAATTGAAATCGGTCCAAGAGTCCTCTCGGATCGCGGGTCGACTCATGGCTGTCCGAGATTTTGGAAAAGCCAGTTTTGTCCAGGTCCAGGATCGAAAGGGAAGGATTCAGGCTTACTTTCGGAAGGACGTCGTGGGCGATCAGGCCTTTGAGCTCTTCAAGAAGTTCGATGTCGGCGACTTCGTCGGCATCGAAGGAACGATCTTTCGAACCAAGACCCAGGAGCTCACCCTGCACGTTCAGAGGTTTCAGCTCTTAACCAAGTGTCTCCGTCCTCTTCCAGAGAAATGGCATGGCCTGACGGATGTTGAGGCCCGGTATCGACAGCGCTACCTCGATCTCATTGTCAATCCCAAGGTCAAAGAAACGTTTTTGATTCGGGCCAAGGTCCTCGATCGCATCCGAAGCTTCTTTACCCAACGCGATTACGTTGAGGTAGAGACGCCCATGATGCACCCCATTCCCGGAGGAGCGACCGCCAAACCGTTCAAAACCCACCACAATGCCCTGGACATGGAGCTCTACATGAGGGTCGCTCCCGAGCTCTACCTGAAACGGCTGGTCGTCGGCGGTCTGGAACGGGTTTTTGAAATCAATCGGTGTTTCAGAAACGAAGGAATCTCCACCCAGCATAACCCCGAATTCACCATGCTCGAATTTTATCAGAGCTACGCAACGTACTATGACATGATGCAGATGACCGAGGACCTGCTCTTCTCTTTGGTGAAAGAGCTTCACGGAAAACCCACGCTCACCTACCAGGGGACAGAGATCGACTTCACGCCGCCGTGGCAAAAGATGAGCTTCCATCAGTCCCTTCTCGAATACGGGAAGGTCGATCCATCGATTCTGAAAGATTCTTTCAAAGCCAGAGAAAAGGCAAAGGCATTGGGCGTTGATCTGAAGAAGGAAGCCTCTCATGGGAGAGTCCTGGCGGACCTGTTCGACGAATTGGTCGAACCGAATCTGATCCAGCCCACCTTCATCACTCTTTACCCGACCGACGTCTCCCCCCTCTCTCGGAGGAACCCGGAGGATCCGGAGATCGTCGATCGCTTCGAGCTCTTTGTGGCAGGCCGCGAAATCGCCAATGGGTTTTCCGAGCTCAACGATCCGATCGACCAGAGGGAACGTTTCCTCGAGCAGCTTCGTGAGCGCACCGATGAAGGCGACCCCTCTCTTCGCCTCGATGAAGATTTCCTGAGAGCCCTGGAATTCGGGATGCCACCCACGGCGGGCGAAGGGATTGGAATCGACCGCCTGGTCATGCTCCTGGCGGATGCCCCTTCCATCCGAGACGTCATCTTCTTCCCTCTATTACGTGCGGAGAAATAACGACCCATGAAATACGAGTGGTTCATCGGGTTGAGATACCTGAGGGCGAAACGGAAACAGACCTTCGTCTCCATCATTACGGTCATGTCCATCGCGGGCGTGACGGTCGGAGTCATGGCGCTCATCATCGTCCTCGCCGTCATGAACGGCTTCGAGACAAACCTGAAGGAAAAGATCATTGGGACGTATGCCCACATCGTGATCATGAAGGTGGGTCAAGAAGGGATGGACCAGTATGAGGAGGTGGCCCAACGGGTCGAGGACATCCAAGGGGTGACTTCGGTTTCTCCCTTCATCTACCAACAAGTCATGCTTTCTTCCGAGTCGGGTGTCTTTGGGGTTGTCCTAAAAGGGATTGATCCTAGCCGGGCGGAGAAGGTGACGGAATTGGCTCATTACGTGAAAACAGGACGTCTCCAGGATTTGAAGAAAGCTCAGGCAGGTGACGCCCCGGGGATTATTCTGGGGGTCGAACTGTCGAGACATTTGGCCGTCACCGTCAATGATCACCTCCAGGTGGTCTCCCCTCTGGGGACTCTCACACCCATGGGCATGATGCCGAAGGCAAAGCGGTTTCAGGTCGTCGGCCTATTTCAATCGGGGATGTATGAGTACGATAATACGCTAGCCTACGTTTCCATAGACAGTGCCCAGAAATTCTTCACCATGGGAAACCGTGTGACAGGACTCGAGCTCAAGTCGGACAACCTCTACAAGGTGAAAGACATCGCAAAGGAGATCCGCCAACGCCTCGGGTTTCCTTTCTACACCAGAGACTGGATGGAGATGAATCGCAACTTGTTCTCGGCCCTCCGGTTGGAAAAGATTGCCATGTTCATCATCCTGGTCCTGATCGTTCTCGTGGCGGCCTTCAATATCATCTCCACCCTCATCATGGTCGTCATGGAGAAGAACAAGGACATTGCCATCCTGAAATCCATGGGAGCCCCCTCCAGAGGAATTCTAAAGATCTTTGTCATTGAAGGATTGGTCATTGGAGTCGTGGGAACGGCCCTCGGAACGATCCTCGGACTGCTCGCCGCCTTTAACTTGGAAAAGATCACGGATTTTGTCGAAACCTTGTTCGGATTCAAGATCCTTTCGAGCGAAGTCTACTATATCGATAAATTGCCTTCCCAGGTGAACCCTCTGGATGTGGTGCTGATTGTCTCGACGGCGATCCTGATCAGTCTCCTGGCGACGATTTACCCTTCCTGGAGGGCTTCGAAGCTCGATCCAGCCGAGGCATTGCGATATGAGTAACGAGTTTATTCAAGTCCAACAACTCGTGAAGACTTACGGAAATGGCGCGAAGCGCGTGGAGGTCCTCAACGGGCTCGATCTCACGATCTCGAAGGCGGAACGGTTGGCCATCGTGGGCGCTTCCGGGGTCGGAAAAACAACCCTGCTCCACATCCTCGGGACACTCGATCGGCCGACGGCTGGGAAGGTGTCTTACGAAGGCCGAGATGTTTTCGCCATGGACGAAGCGCCTTTGGCCCTTTTTCGGAATCGAGAGATCGGTTTCGTCTTCCAATTTCATCACCTTCTTCCTGAATTCAGTGCCCTTGAAAACACCCTGCTTCCCTGTCTCATTCAGGGAATGACAAAGAAGGAGGCGACTTCGAGAGCGGAATCCATCTTGACCCTGGTCGGTCTGAAGGAACGCCTGATCCATAAACCCGGAGAGCTCTCTGGGGGAGAGCAACAGCGGGTGGCTGTGGCCAGGGCCATGGTGTTGGAACCCAAGGTTCTTCTGGCTGACGAGCCCACAGGAAACCTCGATACAAGGACAGCAGAATCGGTCTTCGAGCTGTTGCTCGAACTGAACCGGATGAAAGGAATTACCTTAGTGATTGTCACCCACAATCTCAAATTGGCTCAGAAGATGTCTCGCCAGATCCAATTGGTCGAAGGAAAGGCAGTCGAGTAGAGATCGTTCCTGCCTGTCCCCTTCCAAGGGGTTCCTCTCACGGGCAAGTCGGCTGGACGCCCCGCCTTCCTGCCGGTTGGCAGGGGCGGGGAGGGCGGTAACGGACTCCAGCACTGGAGTCAAAGCCGACCCTGTAATCATATTTACATTACCCGAAAGCCCCGCCCCGTGCCTGCCCCGTCTTAACGGGAGGCGGGAAGCTTCATTTCAGAAGTTCTTCATCCTATTTACAAACGGGAAAAGATTTGATATGAAAGACAGAAATTTTCCTTATCCTGAACGAGAGAGAGACCAAGAGATGACTGTTAAACCGTGGTGGCTCGTTCCGTTTGCTCTCTTCCTTTGCGTCCTGATCGTTGGCCCAGCATTCGGGCAGGAAGAAAGTCTCTACAAAATCACCATTCTTGGGAATGTCAAGGTGGAGGAGGGGGTCATTCGTGGGGCCATCCGAAGCCGATTGGGGCATCCCCTGTCCCTAGAGCAGGTCCAATCGGATCTACGGGCCATCTTTGCCCTGGGATATTTCACCGATGTTCAGGTAGACATCCAGTCGGCGCCTGAGGGGAAGGAATTGATCTTCATCGTGGTCGAGAAACCGTCCGTCAAGGAAGTCGTCATTACTGGAAACAAGAAGGTCAAGCTCGATGATATCAAGGAAAAGGCCACCCTGGCCCCTCGTTCCATTCTCAACCTCGAAAAAATCAGAGAGAATGCTGAGCAGATCCGTAAGGTCTATTTCTCAAAGGGATACTACGGCGTCAAAGTGACTCACAAGATTGACACCCTTGAGACGAACGAAGCCATCGTCACCTTTGAGATTGAGGAAGGGACCAAAGGTGACGTCCGAAAAATCATCTTTAAGGGGAACGAAAGGATCAAGTCCTCCGATCTAAAAAAGGTGATGACGACCAAAGAGTGGAACATCCTTTCCTTCCTGACAAAGTCTGGAATTCTTGACGAAGATGCTCTTAAGAACGATATGCAGCTTCTTACCGCATACTACTTTGAAAAAGGATTCCTCGATGCCAAGATCTCAGAGCCCAAAATTGACCTGAGCGATCCTAAGCGGATTCGAATCGACATCGAGATTTCTGAGGGGCCCCAGTACCGTTTCGGGAATATTGATCTGAAAGGAGACGTTCTCACAAGCAAAGAAGACCTTTTCAAAGTCGTCACGATCAAAAGGAACGAGATCTTCAGTAACTCTGCCCTCAGAAGGGATGTGGGCGCCCTCAACGCAGCCTTTGCAGACCGGGGCTATGCCTTTGTAGAAGTGTCACCAGAAACGGCCGTTGACCACCCAAACCTACTCGTTCATGTCACCTTTACGATCGACAAGAAGAAACAGGTCTCCTTTGAACGGATTCAGATCGTCGGGAACACGAAGAGTCGGGACAAGGTGGTCCGCCGAGAACTTCAAGTGGCCGAGGGAGAGCTCTATAGCGTGACCGGCCTGGGCCTGAGTCGGGACCGCTTGAAAAGAACCGGATATTTTAAGGACGTTGAGTTTGCGACCAGCCGCGGAAGCACGGATGACAGGATTAACCTCAACGTTAAGGTAGAGGAAGCGCAGACCGGAACCCTTAGCTTCGGGGTGGGGTATAGCTCCCTCTACCAGGCCATGATCACGGCTCAGATCGCTGACCGAAATCTCTTCGGCTTGGGTTACACCGCATCCCTGAGGGCGAACATAGGAGGAGAAGCCAATGACTTTAGACTCAGTTTCACCGATCCCTATTTCCTCGGGTACTCCTACTCCGCAGGATTTGACGCTTACATGGAGCACGTGGAGTACTTCGACGATTACGATTATGACGTCAAAGGGTTCGATATCCGGGTTGGAAAGGAGCTAACCCCCATCTGGCGTTTGGACGGCATGTATAAGCTTGAAGAAATTGATATTTATAATGTGGCCTTGACTGCCCCTCGAGACATAAAGGATCAAAGGGGAAAAGCAACGACGAGCGCCATCTCTGTGGGCCTGTCCGTGGATACTCGGAATGATTACTTCGCGCCGACCCGAGGGCAAAAATCCTCTGTCACCCTGATGGACGCAGGAGGGATCCTGGGAGGGGACAACTATTTTGTCAAAGGGTATGCAGACTCCTCTTGGTATTTTCCCTTGATCTGGAATCTTGTGCTCAATCTTCGTGCGAAGTTAGCGATGATTGAGCCTTATGGGGGAAAAGAGGTTCCGGTCTACGAGAAATTTTACGTAGGTGGAATCGCGACGCTTCGGGGGTTCGAATACGGCATGGCGGGCCCGGTAGACAGGAATGGTGACCCTCTCGGTGCGAACAAGATGGCTGTTTTTAGCACCGAAATTCTCTTCCCCTTGGCAACCGAGCTTGGCTTGAGAGGGGCAGTCTTCTGTGATGTGGGGAAAGGATTCGATGATTTTGGCGATTTCCTGCCGGTCAGAATAGGGGCCGGTCCAGGCATTCGATGGTTCTCTCCTTTCGGTCCCATTCGGATCGATCTCGGTTTCAACCTGAGTCCTAAGGAGGGAGAAAAGAACCAAGTCCTTGAATTCAGTATGGGAACCGTTTACTAATGCTTAAGACGATGGATGCTTTCGTCCATTGAACGCATCGTGGAGGTAAATCATGAGGGTTTATGCGAACAAAATGGGAGTGACTTTGGCAATGATGTCCCTGGTGCTGGGATTGTTGGCCACCCCGGTTCGAGCGGCAGAGATGAAGTTCGCCTACGTAGACATCCAGCAGGCTGTTAACGATTGCAATGCCGGCAAGGAAGCCAAGAAGATGATCATGGCTCAGGTGGAGAAATTCCAAAAGGCCGTTCAAGACCGTCAAAAAGATCTTCAGGCCATGAAGGACTCTCTCGAAAAACAAGCACCCATGCTGACCCCGGATGCACGGGCCACCAAGGGGAAAGAGTACGAGGCCAAACTGAAGGAATTTCAGCGCTGGGGAGAAGACAGCCAAAACGAGATTAACCAGAAACGATTAGAGCTCGAGAGAAACATCGCCGCGGGACTCTTCAAGGTGGTCCAAAAAATCGGGACCGACGAAGGGTTCACCCTTATTCTGGAGAAGAATGAGCAGGTGGTGCTTTATGTGGCCAAGGCCACAGACATTACAGAGCGTGTCATCAAGACTTATGATGCGCAGCCGACCAAGAAGTAGAGTCATGAACCTTCCTGCCTGTGTCAGCGCCCGGGACGACCATCATCAGTCAGAGGGATAAATGAAAAAGACGTTGAAAGAACTGGCAGAATGGGTCGGTGGCACGGTCATCGGAGATGACGAGGTCGAGATCTCGGGAGTGGCCCCGATTGAGGAGGCCCAGCCTGGAGAGATCACTTTCATTGCCAATCCCAAGTACCTCTCAAAGTTGAGCGAAACCCGTGCCTCTGCGGTCATTGTCTCCAAGGACATCCGTCAGGCGGACCAACCTCTCCTCTCCTCCGGGAATCCCTATTTGGCCTTCGGCAAGATCCTGTCGCTCTATTCCCAAAAACCCTATCAAGCGAGAGGGATTGATTCGGGCGCTTTTGTCAGTCCCACGGCAAGGTTGGGGAAGGACATCTCGGTTTTTCCTTCTGTCTACATTGGGGATCGCTGCTCCATCGGCGACCGAGTCACCCTGTACCCAGGCGTCTGCGTCGGCGAAGAGTCCACCCTTGGTGAAGACTCGATCCTTCATCCCAATGTCTCAGTCTATCCGCGAACAACCATTGGTAAACGCGTGATCCTTCATGCCGGCGTGGTCATTGGAAGCGATGGATTCGGCTACGCCAAAGACGGGAAAAAGAATATCAAAGTCCCTCAAGTCGGAACCGTTGAGATTGAGGACGACGTAGAGATTGGAGCCAACACGACGGTAGACCGGGCGACCTTGGGAAAAACCATACTCCGAAGGGGTGTCAAGATCGACAACCTCGTTCAGGTGGCTCACAATGTGGTGATTGGCGAAGATTCGATCGTTGTGGCCCAAGTGGGGATTTCCGGCTCCACCCAGTTGGGAAGTAATGTCACCGTGGGTGGCCAGGCCGGGTTTGTGGGCCACATCAACATCGGAGACAATGTGATGATCGGGGCTCAGTCGGGGGTGATGAATGACCTCGCCTCCAACCAGGCTTACACCGGATCTCCGGCCGTCCCTCATCGTGAGTTCATGCGCATCGTGGTCTCTTATCTCAAGTTGCCTGACATGAAGAAAGCTCTTAGCGACATCGACAAGCGCCTGAAGAAGATTGAACAATCTGACGCCTCAGAGAACAAGGAGAAATAGATGATCGATATCCGAGAGATCATGAGTTTTTTACCTCATGGTTACCCTTTCCTTTTGATCGATCGAATCTTGGAGATCGAACCAGGGAAGAGGATCGTGGGTATCAAGAATGTCACCTATAACGAGCCCTTTTTCCCGGGCCATTTCCCGGGCAGACCGATCATGCCGGGTGTGTTGATCGTAGAAGCGATGGCTCAGACCGCTGGCGTCCTCGCCTTCAAATCCATCCCTGAAGAAGGGCAGAGAAGGCCGGTTCTCTTTTTGGGACTGGATAACGTCCGTTTTCGAAAACCTGTTGTGCCGGGAGATCAGCTTCGGATGGAACTCGAGATCACGCGTCACCGTCAAGCGATCTGGGGCTTTAAGGGAAAAGCCTTTGTGGAAGATCAATTGGTTGCAGAGGCAGACCTGCTCGCCATGTTAGGAGAAGAGGACAAATGATCCATCCCACTGCCATCGTCGATCCCAAGGCCGACATCGGCGACGAGGTTGAAATCGGCCCCTATGCCATCATCGAGAGGGGAGTCACGATCGGCCCAAGCACCCGGATTGGACCCCATGTCGTCATCCGGGAAGGAACCCAGATGGGCAAGCAGTGTCAGATCTTTCAGTTTGCTTCCGTTGGGGAGGCACCTCAAGCCATCGCCTACAAAGGAGAAAAGACGCTTCTTCTGATGGGCGATCACAACATCGTCAGGGAATTTGTGACCCTGAATCGAGGAACAGTACCGGGTGGCGGAAAGACCGTGATTGGCCATGGGAACCTCTTCATGGCCTATTCCCATGTGGCCCATGATTGTCAGATTGGAAACCAGGTCATCCTCGCCAATGCGGCGACGTTGGCTGGGCATATCACGATTGAAGATTACGCGATCATCGGGGGCCTCTCTGCGATTCACCAGTTCTGTCGAATTGGCACCCATGCCTTCATCAGCGGCATGACCGGCATCACTCTGGACGTTCCACCTTACATGCTTGCCTCTGGAAGTCGGGCGAGACTGTTCGGACTCAATACCGTAGGTCTCAAGCGCTTCCATTTCTCCGAGGCCTCTGTGAAGGCCCTCAAGAAGGCCTACCGTATCATCTTTCGCTCCGGTCTCACCTTGGAGAAGGCGGTGAAACAGGCCCAGGAGGACGGGATCTCTCAACTGCCCGAGGTCCAACACTTCCTCCAGTTTATCCAGCAATCCAAGAGGGGGATCAGTCGGTAAGTGGAGAAGATCAAGGTTGGAGTGGTCGGTGTCGGGTACTTAGGTCAGTTCCATGCTGAGAAGTACGCCAAATCGAAAGGCGTGGAACTCGTTGGGGTGGTCGATGTCGATACCCGCCGTGCGAAAGAAATCGCTAAGAAGTTCAAGACCCAACCTTTCTTTCATCATGCAGAGATCCTTGACCGCGTCCAGGCGGTCAGTATCGCCGTTCCCACAGCCGTCCACCATGTCATTGCCAAAGACTGTTTGATTCAAGGAATCGACGTCCTCATTGAAAAACCGATTTCCACGACCTTGCGTGAGGCGGATGAGCTGATTGAGTTGGCGGAGGCGAAGGGTCTCATCCTTCAGGTGGGCCACCTGGAACGTTTCAACGGAGCCCTCTTGGCACTCGAAGGAGTTGTTCAACAGCCGATGTTTGTCGAATCAAATCGCTTGGGCCCCTTTCTGATGCGGGGAACCGATGTGGATGTGGTCCTAGATCTCATGATTCACGACATTGACATCCTTCTGAGTTGGGTTCCCTCCAGCGTGAAATGGCTCCATGCCGTGGGGATCCCGGTCCTCACCCCCCACATCGACATTGCCAACGTGCGGATCGAGTTTGAAAATGGATGCACGGCCAATCTCACAGCCAGTCGGGTGTCCAGAGAAAAGATGAGAAAGACCCGCCTCTTCCAGCCCGACGGGTATCTTTCCATCGACTTTCTTTCCTCAAAAGCCATTTTCGCCGGAAAGAAAGAAGGGGGAAAGAAAGGGGACCTGCCCAGCATCTTCGTCAAGAAGATTCGAGGAAAGAAGGTGGATCCCTTGAATGTGGAGATTCAGTCCTTCCTCAAGTGCGTGAGGGACCGGACCCCTCCTCGCGTCTCTGGAAGAGACGGACGGCGAGCTCTGGACGTGGCACTCCAGATCGTGGAACAAATCAGAGAACGGATCGACCTCACCGTCAAGAGGAGTCTTTGAATTGATGATCTCAAAGAAGGTGATGATGGTCGCAGGAGAGGCGTCTGGAGATCTTCACGGCGCCCATCTGTTGGAGGCCCTCTGTAAAATCGATCCCCATGTCCACTGTTTTGGCATGGGAGGAGATGCCCTCCATCGCGCAGGCATGACCCTTGTGTATCACCATCGTTCCTTTTCCGTCGTGGGCATTACAGAGGTCTTCCTCAAGCTCAGGGTCATCCTGAAGGCTCTCCGAGAGTTGAAACAGTCCCTTGATCGGGAGCGGCCAGACCTTGTTATTCTGGTCGACTTTCCCGATTTCAACTTTCGCCTTGCCAAAGCCGCTCACAAGCGGGGAATCCCTGTCTTGTATTACATCAGTCCCCAAGTGTGGGCCTGGAGACCCGGCCGAGTAAAACTGATCAGCAAGTGGGTCCGGAAGATGGTCGTTTTTTTTCCTTTCGAAGTCCCCATTTACAGGGCAGCAGGCGTGGATGTGGAATGGGTCGGCCATCCACTCCTCGACATCGTGAGGCCGAGTCTCTCAAGGAAAGAAGCTCTCCAAAAATTCAATCTCAGTCCTGATCGACCTATTGTTGCCCTTCTCCCTGGGAGCCGAGAGAGCGAGATTGAGAAGCTTCTATCCATTCTCCTGGCTTCGGCCGAGATTCTTCAGAGAGAAATCCCAACTCTTCAATTTGTCATCCCTCTCGCCTCCGGGATGTCCCGAGAGGTGCTTTCCCCATGGGTTCGAGAATCTCCCATTCCAGTGAAGGTGGTTGAAGGATTGACGTACGATGTGATGAATGTCGCAGATTTGCTCATCACGGCCTCAGGAACGGCCACCTTGGAAGGGGCTATCCTCGGAAGGCCCATGGTCATCATTTACAGAGTCTCCCCTCTGTCGTACTGGATTGGAAGAATGCTGGTTCGAGTGGACCACATCGGAATGGTCAATCTCGTTGCGGGAAAAGGGTTGATGCCCGAATTGCTCCAGAAGGATGCTAACCCAGAAAGGATTGCCGCTGAATCTCTCCCCATCCTCAAGGATCCGGATCTGCGACGCCAGATGATGGAGGGAACAGAGGAGGTCCGCCGCAATCTGGGAGAGCCAGGAGCAGTTGGACGTGCGGCGTCCATTGTTCATTCCTTGTTAAACGAAACGAGGGCATGAGAAAGTGCCCTCGGAGGTTTTCTCCGAGGGCACATAGAACAGCCTCTCCCATATGAAAACGTTACCCACCAAAGAATCAATCGCCCTTTATCGCCGGCTTCTTCTCCTGGTGAAACCTTATTGGAGAAAGCTGTTCGTGGCCATGGTCTGCATGATATTCGTCTCCTTACTGACCGCAGGCCAAGCCTACCTGGCGAAACCTGCCATCGATGATGTCTTTATCAACAAAGACACAAAGAAACTCCTTCTTCTTCCCATTGCCATTATCCTTCTTTTTCTCATCAAGGGCATTTTTGATTACGTTCAGGCCTACCTGATGAACTTTGCAGGCCTGAGAGTCGTGGCAGACCTCAGGGAGAAACTGTACAACCACCTTCAGGGCCTCTCTCTGTCTTTCTTCACGAAGATGCCCACGGGAATCCTCATTTCCCGGATTACCAACGATGTCAATCTCATTCAGGCCTCTGTGTCCAACGTTGTCACGGGCCTCCTGAAGGATGTCTTCACCATCTTCGGCCTGACCGGTGTCGTATTCTACCGCAACTGGAAGCTGGCACTCTTTGCCTTCCTCGTCTTTCCCATCGCCATTATCCCCATCACACAGTTCGGCAGGCGACTCCGGAAATTCAGCCACAAGAGCCAACAACGGATGGGGTCCATTACCACCTTCCTTCATGAGACGATCACTGGAAATCGGATTGTGAAAGCCTTTACGATGGAAGAATACGAAAAAAAACGCTTCGCGGATGAGAATAACCGCTTCTTCATCACCGTTCTCAAGAGAGTGAGGATTCGAGCCCTCTCTCACCCCATGATGGAAGTGATCGGCGGCATCTGCGTCGCCCTGATCATCTGGGTGGGAGGCAACAGTGTGGTGAAGGGAGAAATGACTCCTGGAGAGTTCTCCTCCTTTCTCGCCGCTCTCCTTCTGCTCTATGCCCCGATCCGAGACCTGAACAAGATGAACCTGGAGATTCAGGAGGGACTCGCTGCTGCGGCCCGCGTGTATGAGCTTCTTGACACCGCCCCTGACATCTCGGAAGAACCCGGTGCTTTGTCACTCCCCCCCATTTCAACGGGGGTTGATTTTAGAAATGTGACGTTCAAATACGACGAGAACCCGGTCCTCAAAGACATCACCCTGCATGTGAAGATGGGAGAAGTGATCGCCCTCGTGGGAATGAGTGGCGCCGGGAAGACATCCCTCGTCAATCTCTTGCCTCGCTTTTATGACATCTCGGAGGGACAGATCCTCATGGATGGCCAGGACATTCGGAAGGTGGCTCTCAAGTCACTGAGAAACCAGATCGCTTTGGTTACCCAGCAGACGATTCTCTTTAACGACACGGTTCGAAACAATATTAGCTATGGAAGTCGCAGCCGCTCCGACGAGGAGATCATGGAAACAGCCAAGGCGGCTCGTGCCCATGATTTCATCATGAGGCTCTCTCTCGGGTATGACACGGTGATTGGGGAGCAGGGAGTCAAGCTTTCGGGTGGCGAACGCCAACGCCTCTCCATTGCCCGAGCCCTGTTGAAGAATGCCCCCATCCTGATCCTCGATGAAGCCACCTCTTCTCTCGATTCGGATTCCGAAACTGAGGTTCAGAAAGCTTTGGAGAGACTCATGGAGAACCGGACCGTCTTCGTCATTGCCCATCGTCTCTCGACCATCCGAAATGCCAACCGGATCATTGTCCTCTCCGAAGGCCGGGTTGTAGAGGAAGGAACGCATGACGAACTGATCGCATTGTCTGGCGAATACCGACGGCTCTACAACCTTCAGTTTAAGGATGATGGGTTGCGAATGGACAAGACAGGAAAGACGAAAGAGATCTACTAAATCCGTTCAGAGCAGAGAGTGAAGCTCCACGCCCTAAAGGGCGTGGCTTACGGGGCACTTGCCGGCCAGGACGATCTGCAAAATCGTCAAGCGGCCTACGCTCTCTGCCCTGTGCGATTCAAATCTCTGGACCAACGTTCGATGGGGTACAAGACGCTAAGGAAAAAATTGGTAGTCTGGTGGGGTCCCTGGCTTGCCTACGGGGTCGTCAGGATCCTCGGCTGGACGATGAGGTTTGAACATCTCAATACGGAGACCCCCAGGTCATTCATCGAAAAAGGGACCCCTGCGATTGGTGCCTTCTGGCACGGACGACTTCTCATGATGCCCGTGATGTACAGGGTCACAGGAAGAAAACTGAGTTTTCTCGTTTCCCCTCACCGCGACGGCCAGGTAATTGGAAAGGCCGCCGAACGCTTCGGCTACAATGCGATTCTCGGATCTACCACCCGTCGGGGGTTCCCTGCTTTGAATCAAATGATCAAGGCGCTCGACGAAGGTCAGGATCTCGCCATCGTTCCTGATGGGCCCCGAGGTCCCCGCTTTCAAGTCCAGATGGGCGTGATCGAACTCGCCAAACTGACAAAGAGGTCCATCGTTCCCCTGAGTTTCAGCGCCTCGAAGAAAAAGATTTTCAGAACATGGGATCGCTTTGTCTTGCCCTACCCTTTCTCTAAGGGGGTTTTCATCTGGGGAGAACCTGTCCACGTGGATTCTGACGGGGATCAAGCCGAACTCGAAGAGAAAAGACTCCTCCTCGAGAAGCGGCTGAACGAACTGACTGAACAGGCAGACCATTATTTCGATTGAAGGGACCCGCGCCCCGTTAAGACGGGACAGGCATAGCGCGGGGCTTCCCGGCAATGATTTGTTATTTTATTGTGCCCCTCGGCCCCGCTCATCCCGCTAGGGCGGAACGAGGCACGCTCCGGTCGCCCTCCAAGACCTAAATGACGATCACCAAATCTTTCATCCACCCATTATACAACGTGATCGCGAACCTGTTTCTCCTGGTCGCAGCCCCCTATCTTTTCGCACGGAGCCTCTTCGATGAAAACCGGCGCAAAGAATTCCTCCAGCGATTGGGATGTTTCCCGGATCTCTCCGAGAAGAGGCCCGTCTGGATCCATGCCGCTTCTGTGGGGGAGGTTCTCGCGTCTCGTTCCCTCATCAAAATGATCAAAGCGGCGTTTCCCCATGACCTCCTGCTGTTGACGACGATGACCCGCACAGGTCAGGAGACGGCAAGAAAACAGATTCCTGAAGCGGACGTGGTTCTTTTCTTTCCCCTGGATCACCCTCTCATCCTTCGACACGTGATGAAAAGAGTCGAGCCCCGCCTCCTTCTCATTGCAGAAACGGAACTCTGGCCTAATCTCCTGCACGTCAGTGGCAAGAGAGGGATTCCGGTCGTCCTCTTCAACGGAAGGATCTCAGACCGGTCCATCCGGCGTTACCTCCGTCTGAAGTTTTTCTTTCGCCACACTTTGGCTTCGATCTCCCTGTTTCTGATGCAAACTGAACAGGATCAAGCCCGGATCATTGCGATCGGTGCTCCTTCCGAAAAGACGAGAGTGATGGGAAACATTAAATATGATCAAGCCCTTCCTGACTTTGCCGGAGACGTCGCTGCAGAGATGGCAAAGGCCCTTGGCCTCACGGGAGAAGAATCCGTCTTCATTGCAGGTTCGACACGGCCGGGAGAGGAAGAGATCCTTCTTCCCCTTTTCAAAGAGTTGCGAGAGGAAATTCCTCACCTTCTGCTTCTGCTTGCTCCCCGTCACCTCGACCGACTCGAAGAGGTAGAGAAGATCCTAAGGAGGGAAGCATTGTATTGGGTCCGAAGGACCTCCCTTCTCGCCTTGGAGAATGTTTCCAGCCGACATTCCCAAAACCTACCGGACATCATCCTCCTCGATACCATGGGAGAATTAGTCAAGCTTTACAGCTTGGCAAAACTCGTTTTTGTTGGTGGGAGTCTTGTCCCCCTGGGTGGGCAGAACCCTCTTGAACCTCTCTTTTTCAAGAAATGTGTCCTCTTCGGACCGCACATGTCCAACTTTGCTGAAATCGCCCGTTTTCTGACTGAGGCTCAAGGAGCAGTTCAGGTCAAAGATCCGGAAGATCTGAGGGCTCAGATCAAGAGGCTCCTGCATGATGATCGGGCTCGGCGGGAGATCGGTGAGAGGGGATATGAGGTGCTCCACAGGCATCGGGGAGCCACGGAGAGGATCTTTCAGGAGATTCAACCGTACTTACTGGAGAAATGGAGTAATGGAAGAATGGAGTGATGGAGTAATGTAGGAATGGAGAAATGGAGTAGTGGAGTTATGGAGTAATGGGTTTTTACAACACCATATGTTTATTCTTCTTTTGATCGGTTTGCCTGTCCAATACTCCAACACTCCACCACTCCAATACTCCAGTATTCCATTCTTCCACTACTCCATCACTCCAATATTCCATTATTCCTTATTGTGAGTGACTATGCGCTACCGTTTTGATCAGGTCCTTTACCAGAAAGACAAGTCTCTCTTGGGCAGAGCGGTTCTCTTTCCCCTGTATCTTCTCTCCCTCCTTTACGGATGGGCTGTTCGCCTGAGGACTCATGTCTATCGTGTTGGCCTCTGTCCTACCCGTCGTCTCCCTTGTCCGGTGATCAGTGTGGGGAACATCACGGTGGGTGGAACTGGGAAGACCCCCTTGGTGATGGCCCTGGCCAAAGGTCTAACAAAACATGGAATTCCTGTGGCCGTCCTGACGCGGGGGTACAGAAGCAGAGGGTCTTCTGGCTCCTTGGTCAGTGATGGGAAAAATGTTCTCCTTTCACTCGA
>Ga0315289_10004409_pt1 | contig 21003 bp, 21 predicted proteins | sample YL17G11_40_MG_FD_203452 | JGI IMG/M metagenome (GOLD analysis project Ga0315289, IMG submission 203452) | Sediment microbial communities from Yellowstone Lake, YNP, Wyoming, USA - YL17G11_40 | ecosystem: Environmental > Aquatic > Freshwater > Lake > Sediment | place: USA: Wyoming | collected... | reverse complement strand
TTTAAACTTTTCTACTTCAAAAATTTTGATTATTTTTTTAATCTTCTTCTTTAAATTTTTTCTGAAAGTCTTTTAGCCCCTCTATAAGTTGTTTGGCTTTATTTTCATAATATAAATATTCATCATCATCTAATTTTTTAAGTATCATTGATTTAAGAAGAAAAAAGTCAGGGTGAGGTATAATCATTTTTTCACTTTTTTCTAAGCACAAATTTATATTGTCTAGAGCGTCTTGCAATTTATCTTGCTTAAATAAAATCTGAGATTTGTAAAAATATGAATGGGGGTTGTCTGAATCTTTCATCAGCATAAACTCTATTTTTTTATTAGCAGTATCATAATCCTCTTCTACAATATACCCTTCAGTTTCAAGACCCAACAGCATAATAAGAATATCTTTTGGCAATTCTTCAGAATACTTTAGAATAATCTCAATATTTTCTTTTGCTTCTTTTTTCATATTTTCTTCAAGAAGCTCTATTATATTCTCAATAGCTAAAGGAATAAAACTTCCTTTTACAAACTCTTTTTGGCTTATCCAATATTTCTTCTCAAAATTTTTAACCCTTTTATAATCGATTTTTCTTGCTTTATCAAGATATTTTTTATATAATTCATCTTTTGTTAGATAAAGGTACTGCGCATAACTTAATAAAACATCAAAATCTTCTTGGTCTTTTTTCATTGCTTCTTTAATGCTCTCTAAAGCTTTTGAAAGATTTCCATGCCAAAAATAAAGGCTTGCCCTATGAAAATGCCAAGAGCTGCTTTTTCCATATTTCTTAGAAACTATCTCTAAAATTTCCTCTGCTTCTTTTTTCTTGTTTATTGCAGGGAGAATTTCAGCTTTAAGTAAAAGAGCCTCTTCTTCATCAGGAAGTATTTCAAGAATTTTATCTGTTAATGCAAGTGCTTCTTTATACTTCCCATTTAAAAAAAGCTGGTCTGCTTCATAGAACATTTCATCAGGCTCTTTATAATTTTCATCCCATTCAAAATTCATAAATCTACTTGGCTTTTTTTCATCAAAGATATTTTTTGGCTCTTCTCCATAAATTTCTTTATACATTTCAGCAGGAGTTTTTCCTGTATCACTTTGCTTTCTTATATAGTTATACCAATGATAAAATTCTTCTTGTTCTTTTCTTTCTTCTTCATCATTTTTCGGCTTTGGTTTTTTGTTAAAAAACTCTTGGAATGCATTCTCGAATTCTCTCATAGCCGGGGGTAATTCTTTCTTCTCCAAATTTTTGATTTTTTTGTTTTTCATCTCAAAGTATCTTTAATAATTTTCTCTTCATCTCCATGCCCAGTATATCCACACATTCCCATTCTAGGCGAATTGACTACAGGTAAAAAAATTTCTTCATCGCATTCATGTTCTTTTGCACATTTTTTGCATAGCATAGCTTCTGGCCCCTTTTCCCAAAGGCATTCTGTGCAAATTTCTTTTGCGAGTTGTCCACACTTGCATTTAAAGTCAGGCATTTTGTTTCTTGCAAGAATTTCAATTTTCTCCAGTTTTTTTCCGATTCTTTGAGATAAGCACTTTAATCCAAGTTCTGTAGTTGTTCCAAAATCATACTCATGTGAAAAGCTCATTCCTGGAATCAATGCTTTTCCTACAGCAATATTCATGCTTCTGTCATCATATGATTTGTCTGGACTTGAAGCATAAGTCATTCCCCCTATATGAAACGCGCTCAAATGTCCACAACATTCCAACCACAAATCCCTTAAGAAATTGTCAATTTCTTCGAGGAGGTCAGAAGTATTTACCTCGAAATAAACCCAAAAAAGGCCTACTCCAGATTTAATAAGAAAAATTTTTTCGTTTCCGATATCTTTATTATTAGCTTTTTTTCTATCTTCACATGAAGAAAGGTGCCTTGTAATAGCGTTCCCTGCAAAACTCTTTTTGCAATATATGCAAATCCCTTCGGTTTTATAGTCCATTGTTTTTCTCCTCTTTCATTTCAAGCTCTCCTCAATTATTTTCTGCTTTTCTTGTTTAATAAACTTTATAACATACCCTACTTTATAATTCTTATGAAAATAAAAGATCTGCCAAATGACAGCAAGCCAAGAGAAAGATTTCTTAAATATGGCCCAGAAGCTTTAAGTGATGCTGAACTTTTTGCAATAATCCTTAGAACAGGAAATAAAAACGAAAATGTTTTAGAAGTAGCAAATAAGCTCATAGCAGAATATGGGATAGACAAGCTTTTTGACTGCTCTGTAAAAGAACTAAGAAAAATTAAAGGAATTGGGAAGACAAAAGCAATTGAACTTTTAACAATTGCAGAATTAGCTAAAAGATATAGTAGTTTCAAGAGAGAAATAAAACATATCTCTTCAGCTAAAGATGTTTTTGATTTGTATCATGAAAGGCTAAAGGATGAAAAGCAGGAAAATTTTTATGTTTTGATGTTAAATAATAAAAACAACATCATAAAAGAAGAGTTAATAAGTAAAGGAGTTTTAGATTCAGCAATCATACATCCTAGAGAAGTTTTTAAACCAGCTATAAAAAATTCTTCAGCAAGAATAATTCTTATTCATAATCATCCAAGTGGGGATCCAAAGCCATCAGAAGAAGATGTTAAAGTAACTAAGCAAATTAAAGAAGCTTCAAAATTTGTCAGTATAGAATTAGTTGATCATATAATCGTTGGAAGAGAGGATTACTACAGTTTCAAACAAAAATTCTTGGATTTTTAATTATGGTTTCTCGGCCCAATCTTTAGCAATAATCTCTGCTTGTTTTAAAACAGTTTCAGTTGCTTTCTTCTCTTTATCTGGCGGATACCCGTATTTTCTTAAGACTCTTTTTACTAATATTCTTAATTTTGCCTGAACACTTTCTCTTAAAGTCCAGTCAATAGAAACGTTTTTTCTTATCATTACTGTTAATTCTGAAGCAATTTTTCTTAGAGTTTCATCACCCAAAACTTTAACAGCACTATCATTTACTTCCAAAGCATCATAAAAAGCTATTTCATCTTCATTCATATTTAATTGTTTTCCTCTATTTTTCTCTTCTCTAACCTTTCTCGCCAATTCTATTAATTCTTCAATAACTTGAGCAGCTTCTATGCTTCTATTAGTGTATTTCTTTATGGTTTTATCCAACATATCCATAAAAGATTTTCCTTGAACAAGATTTTTTTTAGAAATAACCCTGATTTCATCATTTAGCAATTTTTTAAGAGCCTCAAATGCTAGGTTTTTCTGAGGCATTTCTTTAACTTCTGAAAGGAAACCTTCTGACAAAATAGATAATTCTGGTTTCTGTATACCTGCTGCTTCAAAAATATCTATAATCCTATCTGATATTACTGCTTTTGATAGAATCTGTTTAATTGCAGTATCAAATTTCTCTTGGCTTTCTTTTTTAGTTTCAGTTGTCTTTGCTATTGCAGATTTTATTGCTTGGAAAAATCCAACTTCCTCTTTTATCTTCATAGCTTTATCATGGGGAACAGCTAAAGAAAATGCCTTCAATAGTGCAGTTACCTCTCTCTCGAATCTCTCTTTCTTGCCTTTTTCCTTTAAAATATACTCCATTGCATTTGGAATAAATGAAACTCTCTCATTCGATTTAAGCTCAAAGAATCTTTTATAATTAAAACCATAAAACATATCCTTAACAACTTCATATTTTTCCAGCATTAGCATGACTGCTTTTTCTTGGTCAAAAGTCGGCTTTCCTTTTCCACCACTTTCTGTATAATCCATAAGTGCTTTTTTCAATTCAGCTCCCACACCCATATAATCAACAACTAATCCTCCTTCTTTACCAGGATAAACACGATTTACTCTTGCTATTGCCTGCATTAAGGTATGTCCTTTTATTGGCTTGTCTAAATACATTGTGTGGAGAGAAGGAGCATCAAATCCTGTTAAAAACATATCCCTTACAATAAGTAGTTTAATTTCATGAGCAGGATCTTTAAAATTATCTCCTATTTTCTTTCTTCTGCTTTTATTTCTTATATGCTCTTGCCATTCTTTAGGGTCTGAGGCAGAGCCAGTCATAACCACTTTAATAAAACCTTTGTCATCATCTTTATTATACCACTCTGGCTTTAGATTTATTATCTCATTATGTAAATCAACACATATTCTTCTTGACATGCAGACAATCATGCCTTTTTCTTCTAAAACAGATAATCTTGCTTCGAAATGATTTACAATATCCTTTGCTATTCTTGAGATTCTTCTAGGAGCACCAGCAACTTTTTCTAATCTTGCCCATTTGCTTTTCAGCTTTTCTTTGCCCTCAACTTCTTCTCCTTCTGTTACCTCTTCAAATTTCTTATCTATTTTTGGCCTTTCTTCTGGTTTCAATTCTAATTTTGCTAACCTGCTTTCATAAAATATTCTTACAGTTGCTCCATCTTCAACAGCTCTTTCCATATCATATTTATCAATATACTCGCCAAAAACAGCTGGCGTAGACCTATCTACTTTCTCAATAGGAGTTCCTGTGAAACCTATAAAAGAAGCATTTGGTAAAGCATCTCTTAAATATTTAGCATAACCATAAGTAATAAGAGTTTTGTCTTTTTTATCTAAGATTTTAGCAGAAAAACCATACTGGCTTCTATGAGCTTCGTCTGCTACAACCACAATATTATCCCTTTCTGATAAAACAGGATATTTTTCTCTATCTTCTTCTGGAAAGAATTTTTGTATTGTTGTAAAGACAATTCCGCCTGAAGAAACTTTAAGCAGTTTTTGAAGTTCTTTTCTTGTATCTGCTTGAACCGGCTTTTGCCTTAGAATATCTTGGCATCTTCCAAAAGTTCCAAATAATTGACTATCTAAATCATTTCTGTCATTTAATAAAACAATAGTAGGATTATCTAATTCCCTAACAAGTTTTCCTGCATAAAAAATCATTGTCAAACTTTTTCCACTGCCTTGTGTATGCCAAACAATCCCTACTTTTTTGTTTCCTTTTCTTGCTTTTATTGTTGACTCTAAAGCTTTATTTGTTGCCCAATATTGATGATAAGCAGACAACTTCTTTTTGGTTTCTTTATCTTTTTCAAAAACAATAAAATTCCTAACAATATCTAAAAGCCTTTTTTTATCACACATCCCTTTTAACAAAACTTCAATCTCAGTTAATCCTTTTCTTGGTTTTTCTCCATCAATTGTTTTCCATGGAAGGAACCACTCTTTACCAGAAGTTATTGTTCCTGCTCTTGCTTTTATTCCGTCACTTATAATTAAGATTTCATTATATCTAAATAAAGAAGGAATTTGATCCTTGTAAGTCTGGAATTGGTCATAAGCAGTCCAGATTGTTGCATCTTCATCTGCTAAATTCTTTAATTCAATAACTAACAGAGGAATTCCATTTACAAACAAAATAACATCCATTCTTCTTTCAATATTATTTTCAATTACTGTAAACTGATTTACAGCCAAAAACTCATTATTTTCAGAATTTTCAAAATCAAAAAGATTTACTATTATATGCCTTTCTTCTCCGCCTTTAGTAATTGGGATACTAATTCCATCAACAAGCATTTTATGGAAATTTTCATTATTTATTAGAAGATTTTGACTTTCACTTCTTAAAACTTGTTTTATTGCTTGCTCTATTACTTCTTCAGAAATTAAAGGATTTATTTTTGCAAGAGCGCTTCTTAATCTATCAATAAGAACAACATCTTTATAATCTCCTCTTAATGCAGAGCTTCCTCCAGGAAGATAATTTTCATTATCTCCTCTGATTATCTCATATCCAAGACTTTCAAGAATAGACAAAACATTTTCCTCAACATCTGATTCTGTTATTATTTTTTGCATGTTTTTATGAGGTTTTAGGGATTTTTAAGGTTGTGTTTTAAAGATTTTGTATAATTGTTTCAGATTATCAAATTCTGGTTTTAAATATTTTTCAAACTTTTCATAATTCTTGATTAGTTCGTATTTAAATAATCTCTCTGTCATATTTTTATCAATAATTTTTTGCAGATATAAAAATGATAGGTATTCGTAAAAATTAAGTACTCTCTGTATTGCTATTTGCCCCCCTATTTTTTCTAAATCTTCCCACAAAGTTTTTTGTATCTTTACTAAATCGTGAAATATATTTTGACCTTGAATTTTATTTGATTGCTTCATTGTAAGTATTGCAATTATCAATAATCCTATAGAAATAACCAAACCCCCAACTAAAATGTAAATCTCAATGGAAGAACCATTATAGATATTGGTAATATTATTGATTATCGTCTCGTTGTTCATCTTCTTTTTCTTCCTCTGCTTTTTTTATTAATTCCTGTCGTGCGTCGTCCATATTAAACGCAAGTTCCTTTACTTCTTTCTTTTTCACTTTTTCTTTACTCATTTTATCCTTATCTTTCCTAACATTAATTTAGGTAAGAGAGCATCTCTGATTTGCGATAAAATTTGAGACTCAAAGCAATTTATAGATATGTTCTTAAAAATAGGTCTCATCACTCCTTTAAATTTTAACATTAAAGAATTATTAGGCAATAAAATATCCAATTCGTTTACATTATTTTTATTGATATGCTGTTGTGCTCCCCCTGTTTGGTGTGAGATTAAACCAATAATCTTATGTTTTATCCATAAGTAAACATATTCAGAGGGTATATCTTTATTTTCTATGACTCCTATTACTGATTGATTTGCACAAGTATCAATCTCAATCCTACTAACCTGTCCGAGAGTTGCCCCAGTAATTGCTAAAACAGTTGTTCCTTTACGCATTAATTTTGTTGCAGATTTATTTACCGCTTCTTCTGTAATAAAAGCAGTTGGTTCTGTTATTCTAAACTCATTTATTTTTCCAGAATTTATCCAAGGGATTGTTCCATTTTCCCAATAAGATTTATTTGTTGTGCTTGGCGTTCCGCCAAGAATAGTTTCAAATTCGTCTCCAATTTTTGAAACTTTCCACCCCCTCGGTATTTTTCCCAATTCAGAATCAATCATCTCTCCTCCAGAGCTTTTGTATGGCTTGCCTTTTTCATTTGGAAATTCAAAGTCAATAAACCAATGCTTGAAAATTGCTTGACCTATTGCCTCAAGAGTTTTGTTCATTTGTTGGTTTAATTCGATTTTGGAGTCGAGAGAGGAGAGGATGGAGGCGATGGATGATTGTTCCTGTTCAAAATTTGAAATTGCAACTAAAAAATTTGAAAGACCATCTTTACCCACACAACCAAAAACAGTTCCTCCACTTTCAAAATCACTTTCTAATCTTCTTTGATTATACTTTAATAAATAAAATAGAAATTCATTGTTTTTACTTCTCCAAGATAATGCTGCTAAACCTCTACCAATACAACATTCTTTATTACTAATATTCAGATCTCCTATTGGTGCTCTAACTGATAATAAAACCTCTCCTTTGTTTGCTTTCTTTTTTGGTTCTGAACACCAGGTTGTTATTGTTGGGTGTCTGCTTCCAAAATCTTTCCTGCCTTGAAAAAATGGTAGTCCCTCTCCATCTACATTATATGTATTTGATGGGGGAGATTGTCCCATAGTTATAATAGCTTTTTCGCCTAGTTTAACAACTTCCCAATCTTCTGGAATCTCTCCTATTTCAGTTTTTTTGAATTTTTGAGGTTTCATATTTTCCACCCTTTCATAAACTCATGTTGGATCTTTCCAACATCTATAGAATTGAAAGTCCCAGATAATAACTCCATTTCTTCCGCTTTATAAGCCCCAGTAATTGTTTTGAGGCATTCAACCCCATTTATATGTAGGTCTAATCTTAAAAATAAAGGCAGCTCATCCCATTTTCTCTGAAAATCCCTTTCATCAGAAACTAATATGGGGGTATTTTCATAAATTCCCATAAATCTTGCTTCTCCAATTCGATCTACTGAATTTAATTCTGCTTTTGGGAATACGAATTTTAAATTTATTGATTGAGCACTATTTGCAGGAATAGTTATTGGAAAATCCGGAGGGAAAATTGGAGATACGCTGAATCCTAAAGGCACACCTTTGCTTTTCTTTTTAGGATCAAATCTGATTGAAGCTATAATGTCAGTTATGGCTTGTGGGATTTCTTTCTCGTTTCTTAGATTTATCACTGCATTTATGATAAGATTTTTTTTGTCTAAAAAGTAATGTGCTTTTGTGATTATTATTTTTAACTTAGCTTTTGATCTCTTCCACAAGATGCAGAGGGATATAAATCCGGCTATCCCCCCTCCCAAAGCGATAATTAGACCAATTATGGTTAAGATTATATTGATTACTTCAAATGCCATTGTTCACATCTCCGTTCAGTTTGTTTAAATTTTGTTTTGGTTTTCATTTTAGCCCACAACAATTAATCCAAGGAAGATTAAAATTAAATAAATAATATATAGCACTAGAAGAATTACGCTAATTCTTGAGACCCATTTTATAAATCTATATAACTTACCTCTCTTATCTTTTTCTTCAGTAGTCGCAACATAAAGAGTAATTATCGCTACAATCAACATCACAATTGTAGCGTTTTTAATAATCTGTGTTGCGTCTTCTAATTGAAGATTCAAATCCAAAAGTTTTTGATTAGCTTCTTGAACCTTTTCAGCTGCGGCTTTTTCTTCTGTGAATAATTTATACTGCCATTCTGGCATGGCAGAAAAATAATGATCAAAACAATGAGAAGAATAATAATATTTTTGATAAATAGAATTGTCATTTGCAAGACTATATAATTTCTTAAACTTCATCTGAGGATCAGAAGAACATATTCTTATTTGATATTCCCCAGAAACATCAAATGGCCAAATCCGGATTGAATTAAGAGATTGATTAATATATGGTATAATCTCCTCAACCCCATATTTAGTTAGATTGATATAATAAATTAAAGGAATATTTATAATCTGCATTCCTTCTTGAGAGAAAATATATTGTTGGGTGCTAAAAGCTATACTTCTATTATTTGGAGCAATTATCTCTAAAGTAAGATTATCTTCTAACGATTCGGAATTATTATTCAATAAACTAATATTATACGAGAAAATATCTCCAACGACATTATAGTCAGTAGATATTACTCCTTGGGGTATTATTTGAATATTAATAATTAATTCTTTTTCTGCATAAGTCAATGGTAATAAAGAAAGAGTTATAAAAAGAAAAAATAAAGCTTTTCCTATTTCAGTTTGCTTAAATTTGGTTTGTGTTTTCATTTTAAGAAAATATCATTAAAACAATAATTATAATATACAAAATTAAAAATACGATTGGGATTCCTTGCTCAATTTTGCTAAATCTCATATAACCTTCTTTATTGCCTTTATCTAAATATTCCCATTCATCAGTAAATAGCTTTACTGGAAGTTGTTCTTCCATCTTATGCAATAATTTAAATTTTGCAGAGTTTAAAGTTCTAAACGATTTTATGTTTAATATCCATAAAATACAAATAAAAATTCCTGCTAGAGCCAAGACAATATGCCAAATTCTAAAAGAAATAGAAGTTAAATAGCCTGTAAATGCTAAGAGTGCAGAATTAAGCGTAAGAAAATAATTATTTGTAGATTGCCTCCTATCTGACACTTTCTCAGCACTCTCTGCAAATAATTTATATTGCTCAAAAAATATTTCGTTTAATTCTTTCATCTTGCTCCATTAATTAAATTTTTCAGATTTTCCCAAGTCCATCGATAAACTTTATCATTTAAATCTACAGATTTAGGTTTTGTAAATTTATCATCGCTTCTGCCACAAATTAAAAAATAAGGTATTTTTTCTTCTTTTGTAATAGCTAGTTCTACTTCAACTCCGCTAGCAGAATTGGTAGAATGACCGCAAATAATTATAACTATCTCCGTTTTCTTTATTCGTTCCCTTACCTTGTCTTTCCAACCTCCACTTAGAGGCTCTTTTAAAGACCAATCCGAGATTTCAAATGGAGAATCGGGATTTTTTGCTTGGCCTACTAACAAATTTCTTAAATCTTCATCGTGGTCAAAATCAAAACTTATGAATGCTCTTTTTTTCATTTTCTTTTACTCAATCTCCGTTTTAAATTTTCAAGCCTCCATTGTTTTAGTTCTTCCATTTTTCTCATTGCAGGAGGTAACCTATGATGCTGACCGGGATTTATTTGAACCCCAATTATTTTATTACCTATTTTTCTACTTTGTTCAATCTCCCAATTAACCGCCTTACTTCTATAAGTATCTTTTCCAATCATAACAACAGTTGCAGAAGCTTGATTTATTTTTGATTTCATTCGTGTTTTCCATTTGCTATTAAATGCTTTTGGTGGAGAAGTATCATTAAATTCTAAGTCCATATTTCTGTTTTTCGATTGAACTTTCAATAATTCTTTTGCATGTCTATCTTTTTTTTGAAAACTAATAAACACTCGTCTTGCCATGTCTACATCTCCCACCCAACCTTCTCTAAATTCTTCTTTATCTCTTCATCTAATTTCTGCCCTTCTTTATTCATCTTCTAAATCCCCCAACCCCCAACTGAAAGGTGCCTGCCTGCTTATGTGGACAAGAGCGACTAGTAGGAGGGTATTGTAATGTTATCATTTCCTATAAAACCTCCCAACTTCCGCCCTTGCCATGCCCCTTTCTTTTAATTCTTTCCTTCTTTTTTAGGTTTTTTATGTGATATCTAACCCCGATAGTAGATAATCCCACCATCTCTGCAATTTGCGCTGCACTTAAAGAAGGATTGTTTTCAATTATCCCTAAGATTTCTTTTTCTTTATCTTCACCTTTAGTGATAGTATTAGTGATAGTATTAGTAATAGTTTTAGTGATAGTACCACTTTTAGTAAGTGGAAAGGTTATTTTATAAAAATCAAAATCCCCATCAATAATCGGTTTCAAATGGTATTTTTTATCCCATCCATAAATCATCTTGTGGAATCCAGATCCAATATTTTCCGAGAACCGTAAAAATCTAAACGCCTTTGCAAGAGTGGGATTTCTTGGAAGTGAAAAATCTTCTTTTAAGATTAACTCAATTTTTTTAGGTAAAGCACCAGGATTAAAAAATTCAAATCTATCGGTAAATACTCTAATTCTTGGATTTTGTAAACTAAAATAATCTGTGTGAATAATTAGATTTACGAGTGCTTCTCTCAACGCCTGCAAATGAGAGGGATCATCATCTCTTGCTCCTTGCTTAATAGAAAAGGGAATTTCAATTTGTTTTATTAGTCGCTCATAAATATCAAAAAAGATCAGAAATAGATTCTTTTCAGAAGATAAACGATAGTTATATCTTGTTGGTGCATCTTCGTAAGAAGTTCCTGCAATCTCTAAGTATTCAATTCTGTAATTAGATATAAGATCATTCAAATCATCTTCTTTGCCAAAGATTAATAGCCCTCCGAAAGTTACCTTATTATCTTTGATAACCCCCAACTTTTCTAAAAACTCCTTATCTTTCAAAGTATTATACCTATGGGTTGGATTCACTTGTATAAAGAAATTTCTATATTGGTTTATTGTTTCTTTGTCTAAATCTTCAAATTTTAATTCTGTTAATTCTTTATCTTTCTCCTCAAAAGAAGAGGTTCTATAGAAATTATCTATTTCTTCTTGTGTTGCTCTTTGATCTGATCCACCTGCTCTAATAAAAGTATTTTTTAGGTTATCATAATAAATTGGTTTTTCACGAGGATGTTTTGCTTCAATATAAAAGGCTAAAACATTTTTTTCATCTATTAAATATTTTTTACATTTTGCAGTTAATTTTTTATTAAATTTATTTCCTCTTAATACTCCTAAAAAATCTTGACTTATCTTTTCAGAATTTTTAACCCCGACTATTTCATATTCTTTTCCTATTTTTTTCACACCAAAAACTAACCATCCGCCAGCAGTATTTGAAAAAGCAGATACACTTTCCCAGCTACTTTTAGGAATTTCTGATTTTGCTTCTTTTACTTCAAAATCTTCCCATTCAATATCTTCAAGTTTTTCTATTAATTGTTGTTTGTTCATATTCAAATCCCAAAACCAATCCTCTTCAGATTTTCCTTAATTTCCACCTCTAATTTTTTGCTCTCTTCAAATTGCCGCGCTAGTTCTGAAGTTAATCTCTTCATTTTCTCTTCAAATTTTTCTTTATCTTCTTCCTCTTCTTTAATTCCAACATACCTTCCTGGCGTTAGAATAAAACTATTTTTCTCTACTTCTTGCAGCTTAGCAGATTTGCAGAATCCCAAAACATCTTCATATTTCTTTTTGTTTTCTCCTCTCCAAGAATGATATGTATCAGCTATCTTCTTTATTTCTTCATCTGTTAATTCTCTGTGCCTTCTGTCTATCATTTCTCCCATATTTCTGGCATCAATGAACAAAATTTCTCCTTTTCTGTTTCTGAACTTGTTATCTTTTTTATCTCTTGACACGAACCAAAGGCAAGCAGGAATCATTGTATTATAAAATAATTGTGAAGGCAGAGCAATCATGCAATCAACCAAATCATTTTCAATAATGTTTTTTCTAATTTCTCCTTCATTTGAAGTATTAGAAGACATAGAACCATTAGCCAAAACAAACCCAGCACTTCCAGTCGGCGATAAATGATGAATGAAATGCTGAACCCATGCAAAATTAGCATTTCCTTTTGGCGGAACTCCAAACTTCCATCTTACATCATCTTGTAAAAGCTCTCCTCCCCAATCGCTGTCATTAAAAGGAGGATTAGCAAGAATAAAATCTGCTTTTAAATCTTTAAATTGGTTGTCATGAAACGAATCCCCCCACTTAATATTAACATCAATTCCTCTTATAGCCATATTCATCTTACACAATTTCCATGTTGTTTGATTGCTTTCTTGGCCATAAACAGAAATATCCTTAATTTTTCCGCCATGTGCTTCTATGAACTTTTCGCTTTGAACAAACATTCCTCCACTTCCGCAACATGGATCAAAAATTCTGCCTTTATATGGCTCTAACATCCCAACTAAAAGTTTAACAATGCATCTTGGAGTATAGAATTGCCCGCCTTTCTTACCTTCTGCACTTGCAAATTGTCCTAAAAAATACTCATAAATTCTTCCTAAAACATCCTTGCTTCTATTTTCTTTGTCACCTAAACCAATTGTTCCGATTAAATCTATCAGCTCACCTAATCTTTGTTTATTTAAACTAGGACGAGCATAATTTTTTGGCAAGACCCCTTTAAGCGAAGGATTATCTCTTTCAATAGCATCCATAGCTTCATCTATTAATTTTCCAATTTCTGGACTTTTAGCATTATCTCTTAAAAATTCCCATCTTGCTTCTTTTGGAACCCAAAAAATATTTTCAGCTGAATACTCATCTTTATCTTCTAACACTACATAACGAGCAGAAGGTTCTTTCACATAAAATTCACTTTTTGAGTCAGATGTTTCTTTTTCTAATTTTTTGTGGTGTTCTTCAAAAGCATCTGAAATATACTTTAAGAAAATTAGTCCTAGAACAACATGTTTATATTCTGCAGCATCCATATTACTTCTTAATTTATCTGCTGCTTGCCAGAGCTTTTGCTCAAAACCTAAGTCACCTTTCGAGTTGTAATTTGCCATGTTTAGTTTAATTAGATTTCTCTAATAAATTTATTTTTATCTTCTCTTTCGCTTTTTCTTTATCCATCAAAAAAGTAAGAAATTAACCTTTAAAATTCTTTAGTTTGGTTTAATTACCAATCTATAAGTTAACAGAGAACTTGTTTGACTTTGACTTAACTTTGCCCGGGAAAGTTAATTCTTTGATTAAACTTGTCTTGCTAAGAAAGTTCATCTCACTAATATTCTCTTTATTCCAAAATATTGTTCAAGAATATTCTGCATTTCATTTAATCTGACTTTATTTCTGCCAATTAAAGAAGCTTTGCTTTGGGTATTTGCATTAATTATTGCATCAGTATCTCTAATGTTAATAGCCTTAAATTTAACAGGGCTTACAATAACTGAAACAAAATTTTCAATATCCTCTTTTCCATTAGGAATAGCAACAATTTTAATTTTCTTTTTTAATATTTCACTTAATTTTTTAAGATTTTCATTATTAAGTCCAATAGCTTTTCTGACAAATATTCTTGGAACAGCAAAAACAATCATGTTATTATATTCAAAACAATGATTAGTTCTTATATTAGTTACTTTTTCAAATAAATTTGCATACCTAATGAACTGCATGTCTAAAGTTTTAACCATTTTTGATTTTTGTTGTTTTATTTTTTATTTATAATGCTAAACTTATTAAGCTTTGCAGATGAGTTGATTAAGTTTACTCTTTTCATTCTTAACTTACTTCGGTTTATTTATTATTGATATTTATTTACTCATTTATTTTGTTGATATTTAACTTATTTCTATATCTTATCAAATTTTTAAGCTGTGTTGATGAGTGATTTAAGCTTCTCATCTATACAGCTCTTCTTTTTATAGATTATTGATATTATTTTTTATAATAATTTAAGCTCTTTTTCTTAATTGATATTTTTATAAGTTATTAATTATCAATATTTATTAATCTTTTAGAGGGTTGTTATTAGTTTATAAGTGTTTCGGTTTATTTTATCGTCGGTAAATTTATTATATCTCTATTTGATTTAAGATTTATCTTTTTTTAGAAATTTTGCTAATGCGAACTAAGCTGCTTGAGCCAATCTTTCTAACTTATCCTTCATCCATTCTTCTGCTCTTTTTAATGTAGGCAGATTAGCTTTTGATAATTGTTTAATGGGAAGTTTTGATCTTCTATCAATCTCTTGTTTTAATGATTCTAAATATTCTTTTGGATTTTCAATTGGAACAAGTTGTTCAGTACATCTAGATGGAAATAAACTTTTAAAATAGCTTCCACAACTGTTAATTCCTTCTACAATTGCATAACCCGAGTCTCCTGTGAGGAAACTGCTCTTTTCAAATTCTCCTGTGAAATAGCAAGGAAAACCTATTTTATCATCAGAATATTCGAGATACCATGCAGATTCTTTCAAAACATTTCCTTTTATATCTCTTAATATCGGCCTAGTAACTTCTTTATATCTCTTTAATAATTCTCTTAAACCCATTCTAAGTAAAAAAAGAATGATTATTTAAATATTTATATCTTAGAAAAGAGATTTATATATCATCAAATCAGTTTTTCCTCAATTGAAAGTTTTTTTATTTCTTCTTTCCTTCTTTTTTTTCTATTGTTGGTTCTGTTGAACGTTTAGAAGTATCTTTAGTGTGTTTTGTTAAGTTTGCAACAGTTTTGTCTGATTTTTGTTTTTTATTGCTAAGAGGGCCTGTAACTTCAACCAAAAGTCCTGGAAGTCCTGTTCCAACAGGAACAGGCTGATTCAAAATTATATTTTCAATGACTGAATTTAATTCATCTTTATTTTCTTTTAATGTAGCATTAACAAAATGTTTAATAGGAGTTTCAAAACTAGCTCTTGCTAATATAGAAGATTTTTGGGAAATAATCCCCATTCTTGTGATTCCTTTAACTTCTCCAGAAGTAGTCATAGCATCTGCAACTAATTTTAAATGTCTTTCATTAATTTCAAGTCCTTGTGAGTTTATAACCTTGTTAATCTCTTTTATAATTGCAGCTCTTGCAACTTCAATTCCAAAAATACTGCAGACTTCGTGGATATCATTGCTTATTGTTCTTGTTTTATCAATTCCTTTAAATTCTATTATCTCCTTAAGATTAGTTCCTGCAGTAAGAATCACAAAATTATCATCTCTTTTAACTACTAAAATTTGTTCAATGCCTTTAATCCCAGAAATCATAGTCCTTTTAATTTTTTCTTTTAATTTATAGATTTCTTTAAATTCTTTTTCTTTCTCAGTAAATATCAGGGAATTCCCATGAACTCTACAATTGCTCCCTAATTTTTTATTCTCAGTTAATCTCTTAGCAATATTCTCAATAGAAGAATGAACCCTTTTAACAGCATTAAGATCTATAACTACTTCAATTTTTTTATCTGAAAAATTAATTTTAATTTCTTTTGAAATATCTGAAATTTTAATTTCTTGGATTTTTTCTGCAATAATTTTAGCATCTTTTTCATTATTATGTTCCTTATCTAAATAAATTTCCATTTCAGGAGTTGAAGGGGTTCGTCTTGCATCAAAAATTTCAATTAATCTTGGAAGCCCTGAAGTTACTTGCATTTCTGAAACACCTGCAAAATGGAATACATTTAATGCCATTTGAGTTGAAGGCTCTCCAAATGACTGAGCAGTAATAATACCAATTGCTTCTCCTGGAGAAATTTCTTCATTTTTATGTAATCCAGAAACATCTTTTCCATCTTCCCCATACTTAAATTGAATAATTTTTCCACTGCCCTCTCTTACTGTTTTATCATACTCTACTCTTATGTCTTGTAATGCATTAGCTAATCTTCTGTATAAATAACCTGATTTTGGAGTTCTTAATGCAGTATCCATTAAAGCATCTCTTCCAGTTATTGCTCCAAAAAAGAATTCATAAGGTTCAAGTCCTTTTAAAAATGAATTATAAATAAATCCTCTTGCTTTAGGAGATAAATCATATTCTTTGAAAAAAGATAAAGTTCTATTATTAAATCCAATTCCAATTCTTTTACCCCATAATGCCTGTTGCCCAACACAGCAAGCCATCTGAGTAATGTTAAGAATATTCCCCCCTGCTCCAGAACTTATCATAACACTAATTGGGTTTGTTTTAGGAAGTTCTTTACTAACAATTTTACCGATCTTAGTTCTAACATTATTTAATGTTTGTAATATTTTTATTTCTCTTGTTTCTTCAGAAGTTTTACCTGGAATAATTTCTAAATCTTCTGATTCATAATCTTGAATAATCTTTAATGTTTCATTTTCAGCATTTTGTATAATTTCTTTAGTTTGGTTTATAACTTTTTCATTAACATCTAAGTCATTAACTGAAATTGTAAATCCATGTTGTGAGAGATAGTTAGTTCCAATTGAAAAAGCATTTTCAAGACATTTGATTGTTTCATCTCTCCCAACTTCTTTATCAAGAAATTTTAATAAAGCTCCAGATTCAACTCCAAATACATTTTCATCAACAACTCCAGACTCTATTTTTCCATTTTTAATTGAAAAAACTTCTCCTGTTTTAGTCTTGTTTTGATAATCTATTTTTGGAATAATTTCAGAAATTATTTCCTTGCCATCAATATTCTTTTTAGAAAAATTACTCTCTATTCCAGACTGATATAATAATTGAGAAGCAATACTTTTTTGTAAACTTGTTTTGCTTAATAAATAAGTTCCAGTAACTGCGTCTGCAATGCATCCTAATAAATTACTATTATCCTTGCAAGACATTAAATTTTGATTTACATCCAGCAGTATTTTAGCCTCTGCTCTTGCTTCTTCTGTTTGAGGAACATGAATATTCATTTCATCTCCATCAAAATCAGCATTGTATGGTTGTGCTGCAGCAGGATGTATCCTAAAAGTTTTATAAGGAAGAATCTTTACAAAATGAGCCATTAAACTTGCTTTATGTAATGAAGGGTGTCTGTTAAACAATACAACATCATTATCAACTAATTGTCTTTCAACAACATATCCAGGAGCTAATTCATCTAAAATTTCTTGCTTTAATTCATCTGTAATCCTTTTTCTTCTTTCATCAGGCCTTATAATATAATTTGCAGTTGGATATGTTTTATTTAAAATAATTTTTTTAAATTTTTCTATGTTTGAACTTGTTACTTTTTCATTAATAGTTAAAACCTTTGCAATCTCAAGAGGAACTCCAACCTCGTTTAGTTTTAAAGATGGATCAGGAGAAACAACAGTTCTTGAAGAAAAATTTACTCTTTTTCCTGCTAAATTATGCCTGATTCTTCCTTCTTTTCCTTTTATTCTTTCATTTATAGTTTTTAATGGCTGTCCGCTTCTGTGTCTTGCAGGAGGAATTTTTGTTATAGAATTATCAAAGAAAGTTGTAACATGATATTGCAGTAAATCCCACAAATCCTCAATAATAACCTCTGGAGCCCCAGCATTTAAATTTTCCCATAATCTTTGATTTGCTCTTATTATGTCAGACAATTTATGAGTAAGATCATCTTCGCTTCTTTCACCGCTTTCAAGAGTAATGCTTGGCCTTACTGTTACAGAAGGAACTAATAATAAAGTTAAGACCCCCCATTCTGGCCTGAATATTTTTGAATCTATTCCTGCTAATCTTGCTTCATCATCAGAAATTCTTGCAATTCTTTCTCTTATATCCCCTGGAAATAATCTTCTCTTGCCAATTCTAAATGTTGTTGGCTTGTCTAATTTTATTTTTTCTTGTTCAGCAAGACAATGAGGGCATTTTTTAGTGTCTTTTGCTCTTTTTAATCTATCTTTAACAACACTGTATTTTTCTAAGTCTTTTGATTTTATCATTAATTTATGACATTCAGAGCAATAACATCTTAAGAATAATTCAATAATTGGAACATATTTAATATGCATAATTGGTCTTGCTAATTCAATGCTACCCACATGTCCTAAACATTCTTTTAATTTTCCACCACAAGTTCTGCATCTAACACCAGGATCAATTGCTCCAAGTCTTAAATCCATTAACCCGCCATCAACAGGATAACCATCAACATCATAAAGTTCAGGAGTAATAATCTTTGCCTTGCTTATTTTTTTAATCTCATCTGGGCTAAGCAAAGTAAACTGCAAACTTTCAACTTGTTTTTTTATTGGTCTTGGCATTTTAGTTTCCCCCCCCAGCACCAGAAAGAACAATTGCTCCGCGTTTTGTATAGAATTGAACTGCATATACACCCGATACAAAATCTTTTTCTGATACTGGAGAATCATCTATGTGATTTTGGCATGAATCAAAATTTCCTTGGCATACTATATCAAAAATATATGGGTCTCTCGCAGCAAAGCATTGTTTAAACCCAAGAGAGCATATATTATATCTTATTGAATCCTGCATATCAACTGTTTTTTCACCTAACTTTGAGACATCACTTAAAACATGAAGGCCAAATATTCTCATAGGTTTTTTAGTTGTTTCCATTTTCTTTTAATTCTTCCTCTATATTTTTTATTTTATCTTTTAATTCAGTATTTGATTTATTTATAAAAGCTAAAAGAGTCTTTTTTATTTTAAATATTAATTTATTTTTTTCTGATTCATAAAAAGTTTGATATTTAACACAAGGCTGACATATATAAAGTACAGTTTCTCCTTTGGAATTTTTATTAAACCATATTTTAGATGTTTTAGTTAGGTTCCTCTTTGCAAAATACCATAAATGTTCTGGATTAGTGAGAGATGAGAGATTATCATTACTTATATGGTAGAACCCCCCCTTACCACATTTTCCAATATAAGGACATCCATATTCTATTCCTGTATCGCATTCTCTTTTCTTTGTCATTTTATTTTTTTGATATTTTATTTTTGATTAATTAATTTTTTTAAATCTTCAATAAATTTATCAAACATTTTTACTTTATCACTTTCCTCTATTTTTGTTTCACTCATAACATAACTTCCATCTGTATCTGTTTCAACTATCGCTCTACCCTTTTTGGTTGGTTCTTTTTTAGTAAGAGTACCATCTTCATCAGGAGTTATAAAAAATACCTTGATATGTTTTGTAATATTATCTTTAGATAATTTAATTTTCCAATATCCTGTTTGTGCTATTCTCTCTCTTAAAGTTACTTTGCTAGAGATAACTGCTATAATTTTTAGTGTCTTAGGATTATAAATAATGATATCCACATCAGGAAGATGCGAACCAAATTCTCCATAATCAATAAGTAAATTTCTCTTAACAATATTTAATTCTTTGGGTAAATTTTCACTCTTTGTTCTTTCAAGTGCATTTCCTCCAACTATTTTTAGACCTAAACTTTCTACCTCATCTTGAATAATATAAATAATTAATTTTTCAAGATTCTTGCCTTTAAATGCTCTCCAAGATTGTTCATGATCTCCATTTTTTGTAGGGGTTTTTGACCAATCTTCTTTATGCAATTCTTTTGCCTCTTTAAGTAAATTAGAAACATGTTTATAAGCTTCTATCCCAAATTTCTTTTTCTTTTCTTCATAGAGTTTAATTAAATCCTGAAATTCCATTTTATTTATATTTTGCCCATTTTACTTTGGTTCTTTTTTCTTTTTCTTCCTCCTCTTCGGGTTTTTTCATTATTATGAGATATTTAAATCCACGCAAATAAAAATTAAATTTTTTTGCTCTATAGTGCCAAATGCCATTATGTGAACTTTGATTTCTTCTTGTTACACAAATTATATCAATAGGTTCAAAATCGTCCCTAAGCATATTGTAGATTTTAAGACCAACCGGAGTAAATTTTCTTTTTACCCACTGGTCTCCGATTAACCATCCAACTATCTTTCCTTGTTTTAAAATTCTATGAATTTCTTTTGCAACCTTTTTTAATTCTTCATAAAATTTTTCATCCTCTGCAGAAATTTTTCCAATATCTGCAAGATCATCAGAATAATTAACATTATCTCCATAAGGGGAATCTATAAACACCATATCAACAGAATTATCTTCTAAAGGAATTTTTCTTGAATCATTTTTAATAATTTTTGGATGTTGGGGGTTAATATCATATCCTATAACTTTCCTCCCCTCTTCTTCACAAACATCAATTGCTGTTCCACTTCCAGCCATAGGGTCAACTACTAAATCGCCCGGCTTTGTGTATCTCTGAATCATGTTCCATATTATAAAAGCAGGGGTGACTCCTTGAAATTTGTTGTCCCCCTTTTTATTTTTTCCATAACTTTGTCTTGGGTAATCCCACAAAGTTGTTGTCTCGAAAGTTGGTTTTTCATCATTCACTTCTTTCTTCACTTTTGTTTCTTCAATCTTCTTTTGAGGTGTTAATTTTGTTTCCATTTTATTCATATTTGTTTTTCAAATTAAATTTAGTTTTAATATGCATTGATTGAATTTCATCTACTAAGAGTTTGAAAGCATAAGATATTTCAACAGGTTCAACATCTGTACTCCCGC
>Ga0315289_10004408_pt1 | contig 21004 bp, 14 predicted proteins | sample YL17G11_40_MG_FD_203452 | JGI IMG/M metagenome (GOLD analysis project Ga0315289, IMG submission 203452) | Sediment microbial communities from Yellowstone Lake, YNP, Wyoming, USA - YL17G11_40 | ecosystem: Environmental > Aquatic > Freshwater > Lake > Sediment | place: USA: Wyoming | collected... | reverse complement strand
GCGGCAATTGCCGGTCGCGCTGGTGTAGTTGGCGGTGTTGCCGGAGTACACAGTATTGCTATTAACCTTGATTGTCACAGAGTTGGCATCGACACCCTTGCCAGCATCCACGATATGCAAGGTTATCAGATTGTTCAATGGCACCTGTATGGAGTCAGGCGCTGGCGAACAATTAGTTACGCTTGGCGGATTATTGTCAGTGCTGCCGCTCGCGTTAACTGCAATTGTCACCGTATCTGTATCCGTCAAACCGCCATTGTCGGTAACCGTCAGGGTAATCGTATGCTGACCAACTGACAGCGTCACAGTTGGGTTTGCACCTGTCGCGTTCTGGCTGCCGCCTTCTCTCCACACGTAACTCTGAATGGTGCCATCTGGATCGGTAGAACCGGACCCATTAAGAGCGACCTGTTCGCTGCCATTGCCGTCAGAATCGGTAATGGCCTGATCCCGTCCAGCATTCGCAATAGGAGGCTGATTGGTGCCGGATTCATTGACCGTGATCACCACCGTATCCGTATCCGTCAGACCGCCATTATCTGTGACTGTAAGCGTGATGGTATGCTGACCGACAGCCAGTGTCACAGTTGGCTTCGCGCCCGTGGCAATCTCGGTGCCGCCTTTAGTCCATACGTAGCTTTGAATTGTGCCATCCGGGTCGGCAGAGCCCGATCCATCCAATGTAACCTGCTCGCTGCCGCTCTCATCAGAATCAGTAACAGTCTGGTCTGGCCCAGCGTTGGCGGTAGGAGCCTGGTTCAAGCTTTTCACTGTGATGGTTATCGTCTCAGAATCGTACTCGGCGCCGTCACTTGAAATAAACGTAACCCGATAAGTTCCAACCTGATCATTTGCAGGCGTCCATCTGAAAGTCTGATTGGCAAAAGTTGAACCATTTGGCAGATTCTGAGCAGAATACGTTATGGGATCTGCATCAGGATCAGTGGCATTGACTGTGAAGTTAAGCGACTCATTCACATATACGGACTTATCTCCTATACTTCCCAACACAGGACCGCGATACTCATAACAGCCAATGGAAGGAGTGCCATTCCAAGCATTGCCCGCCAAGTCTTTGGTAAAATCATATTCTGGGAACTTGGCGATAATCCCCAAGTCGCTCAATATCTGCTGCACGTTCTTGCCCGCCCCATCTAAAGGACCTCCTTCTCTTGGATGATAATCTCCATCAGGATATGTCGGATTGACGAACATGTCCGTCAGCGGTGTAGTGCGACGATCCTGCTCGCCTTCGTGTAAAAACCATCCCACCTCCGCCTGTTGATATGTTCCGTAACGAGGGTATGCGTTGTAAGTTCTGTCTTCTACCCTGACTTTGCTCGGGTCGTATTCATCCCATTTCTCGCTCCAGCCTTTAGTCATCCCGCCGAACACGTTGTTCACCACATAATGGCGAGGCAAATCTCCAGACCCTAGTTCATTTTGCTGCTGCAATCCCAAAGCATAGGGACTTGCGATAGGCGCGGTATTATTAATCCATACTTGATAACCGTCGTATCGTGAGCTCCAGGCCGTTATGGCATAATCGGGATTACTCGCATCGCCGCGAAACAAATTAGCGAACACGGTTAGGTTTCTGCAATTGTTAAAAGCCATATTAGTGTTGTAGTAGTACTTGTTTCCCGCCACCAGAATGTCTTCACAAAAAGACACATTCCCATATACAGCAGTGCCGTTACCATGCCCTCCGCGAATTCCTCTCACAGTATTGTTAATCATCATGCTGTTGGAGGTATCGCGGAAACTGATATTTGTGCTTTTGGTATAACCAACATCATTGTTCTTTGCGACGTATCGGTCACATCCGTTGGCATAAATTCCCTTCTCATTGCATCGGCGAATGTAGTTACCCTCCACTCGTACATCAGTCATGTTGAGGCAGCAAATCCCACGACTGCCGCAATCGGTGATGGTGCAGTTGCGCACCGTAACATAAGAGCCGCGCTTATCGTCACCAGTTCCCTGAAAAAGTATTCCCTCGCTTTTTGTGCCAAGAATCGTTAAATCTTCGATAATAAGATAATACGCCACCCCTTGAACTCTCCAAAAGGCGTAGGAGCGGGACGCCATTGTCATCTTATCAGCCAAATTGCTCGTGGTCTCTGGCCAGTAATAAACCCGCCGGTAATCTACTCCACCAATAGTCTCAATACTGCTAATATAGAACTCCCCAGCACCATCCAGAATATGAGGATGACTCACAAACCGGTACCGATCCTTATGGGTTTGATCCCAGCAAAGATCAACGGTCATATTGGAATCAAAGACAATCTTGTGTTCACTCCCTATATAATCCGCCACGTTCCTTTGATCCATGTTAGCATTTGCATTGTATAAGAGGATGCGGACAATTGCGCCATTCCAATAGTCATCCTCTTGATTCAGGGTTGTATCAATCAAACATGCCCCCTGTCCTGCCGATGCCTCCGACACGTTACGCATTTCAAGGGTATCTTCTCCAAACCCTACAGACTGATCCGGGTCGCTGGCAATCCTGCACATCACGCGGTCTTCAAAAAAAACAGTCTCAGATAGATTGGCAGGAAAATTAGACGCTACCACCCGCGCCCAGTAAATATTGCTATATTGAGGATTAACCACTCCTTGCACGGTTAAATAAGAGTCATTTGATGCTGCTTGCGTCCAGCCAGTAACCGGATCTGTGCCGTCCAAGACCGCCGTCTCTTCCGGATAACCCTTGACGGTAATCCAGTTGTCCGCAGTACCATATTTTCTTACCTCAACTTGTTCCCGATATGTTCCGCCGCGCAAGTACACCGTGTCCCCCGGTCCTACTGGTGAGGTTGTTCCCAACGCATACGCCAGCGTCTTCCAGGGAGAGTCGCTTGTGCCAGGATTGCTATCGTCGCCTTTGACAGCATCAAGATAGTAGGTTGCTCCGCGTGCGACCTCGGCAATCGCCATAATGAGACACAAGCTACTGATTAGCGTGCACAATGTGAAAGATGCTGCTTGAGCACGCTTACGATGCTTAGGCAGTAGCCGAAATGCGGTCACCGCGTCTACCATATGTTGTTGACCTCCTACCGGGAAGCTGTATTGTTTGGTTGTTTTACCAAACAAATATTAACAATAAATCTTCGTACCGGCAAATAAGCCTGTACTCCTCCTAACTCACAGAGAGGTCATGGCGCTATTATAGGACTTTATGGGTTCGAGTAAAGAAAAAACCGGACACGAATCAGTTAGCTCTGACTTGGTAGGATATTCGGGCTCAGCGGTCAAAGAGAGTTTCGGGCTCCAAAGAGGTTAAGTGCTTTTTAGCGTCAGCGAACAACTCGTGCGCGATTGTGGAATCGCGACCGGCTTGGTCCTCCAACGGATTATCGGAACCTATGGAAAACTCTTATAAAGTCGTTTTTTTGAAATGAGACCTTGACAAATTGACGATGAAGAATTTATGCTATTAAAGTATTCGGGTAGACGAACAAGGAGGTGCCTACAAGTTGCCTGCCCGTGACAACTCAGCATTGTGAAGGGCAAAGGTTTAAGTTATGCATCTTGTACCACATAAGGGTTACGCAGTTTGGTGTACGCAACGGGCCTATGTGTTTGACGAGGCTGCTTGAGGGTCTTATTCTGTGCCAAAAATAGTGCGCACAATAGGAATACGCGCGTTCTGGATTCTGGCGTTGCTGCTGGCCATATGCATGTGTACGGTTCACTGGGTGACAGCACCCTGCTTAAAGTTCACCCTTACGAGAAGACTCAGTTGAGAGTGGTAGAGTCCATCCGGCCTTTCGGCGGAAGCGCCAAAACTGCTGAGTAACACCAACAAAGACGGACAGGGCTAAGGATAGCTGGATAACGTGTTACCGGATATCAGGTTGCATCAATTCTCTCGATGCAACCGACAGGGACAAAGTGTGTTCATTTCTGATCCAATGTCCAAGTTATGGCTGTGATGGAGTTTGTGAAATCTCAAGGGTTGTGGGCACGTTGCGTACGCGGAGTGGCAGTGCTGGCGTCAGGTTCCGTGGCAGAGCGTGGCGCACGGCTGCTTCGCAATATTGTTCTGACCCGGCTGTTAGCGCCGGAGCAATTTGGATTGATGGCCCTGGTATTGGCAGCCAACCATCTGTTCGAGGCGATGACGGAGGTGGGCGTCCGGCAGGCCGTGGTACAGAATAAGAGGGGCGCGAGCGTTGAATATCTTAACGTGGCTTGGTGGTTCAGCGCAATCCGAGGATTGGGATTGTGTCTTTTAGGTTGGATGGCAGCCCCATGGCTGGCTGCTTTCTATGAAGAACCAGGACTGACGCAGATGCTGCGTGTAGCCTTTCTGTCGATGTTATTCAACGGGCTGACCAGCCCGGGGCTTTTTGTCCTGGAAAAGCAGCTTAGATTTGGTTGGGTGGTCCTGATTACCCAGGGTGCAGGACTCTTGGGCACGATTCTGAGTCTGATTTTGGCAGTTTATTATCCTAACGTATGGTCGCTGGTAATCGGTTTTGTTGCCGAGGCGGCTTTTTGTTGCATAGGATCGTTTTTGGTTTGCCCGATTAAGCCGAAATTGCGATTCGATCGACAGGCGGCAGTGGAGCTTTTTAAGTTCTCGCGAGGGATGGTGGGACTGCCTATTCTAACATACCTTTTTTTGCAGGCGGATATCTTTGTTATGGGACGGTTATGCAGTAAGGATACCTTGGGATACTATTCCATGGCCTTGACATTGGCGTGTATGCCTGACCTGCTTTTTTCGCGTACCGTCGGCCCTTTGGTTTTGCCTGTATTCAGTAAGATGCAGGAGCAAAAGGAACGTCTGCGGGAAAATATTCTGCGGATGACGCGGGGGCTGTATCTATTCGGTCTGCCTACGATGGTTTGTCTTGCCGTTTTTGCGCAGCCCATACTGTCGATTATATACGGAAATAATTATGCACAGGTTCATTGGGCGTATGCCCTATTGAATATTTACATGCTCTTTTTCACAGCAGGAAGACCGATTACCTTCGGATACATGGCGGTTGGGCGTCCGGAACTACATCGCTCATTCACCATTTTGCGGGTTGTTTTGATGGTGATTGGTATTTACCCGGCTGTCCTCTGGGGTGGGCCTACAGGTGCAGCAGTAATTAGGATTGTTTCTTTATCGCTAGCGGGAATATGGCAACTGGTTAACCTGAGAAGACTTCTTGACCTACCGATTCGAAGGTATGCGGATACCGCTATGGGTGGGTTGCTTTTGGCGGGAACAGTCGGCATACCGGCCCTCGCATGGCGATACTGGGTAGACGCCCCGTGGCTGCAGCTTCTTGGGGGAATGTTTTTAGGCGGATTGGCCTGGATAGTGGGTATCTGGACCCTGCGGGAAAAGATCAAACATCGATTGTTCGGATCCAAAGCGCCTGTGCTGGTGAATTAAATGAAGGATTGCCCGGAGAAAAGCCCTCACTTTATTCTATTGGGGGCAAGTATGAATACAGGTAACCTGGGGGTGAGTGCCTTACTAGCCTCCACCGTGAAGTGCCTTCTTAATAGACATCCTGGAGCCAAGATCGATCTTTTGGACGGCCTCCGCAAGCCTGTCACAGAGGAAGTGAAAATGGCGGACGGGGGGGTGATTCAACTGGGCTGCGTGGGGATCCGCTGCAACAAAACCTTCTGGCGACCGAATCATATTTTACGGCTCCTATTGACGGCCCTACTCTTGCGGCTGATACCAAAATCTTCCTGGAGAGAGAAACTACGTGATCGGAACCCCTATCTGAACGCTATTGGCCACGCCCACCTGGTGGCCGATATCACTGGCGGCGATAGTTTCAGTGATATCTACGGGATGCGAAGGTTAATCCTTGGTAGTTTGCGGAAGATGCTGGTGCTGGCGGCTGGGGCGGAGCTGGTATTGCTACCGCAGACTTACGGTCCCTTCAAGAGCTTTTGGGCGCGGCTACTGGTAAGAATGATTATCAAACGGGCAGCGGCGGTTTATTCGCGAGACCAACAAGGGCTGGAGGAACTGGCTCGCTTAATAGGTCAGCGGCGGATGAAGGCTAAGCTGCGGTTCTATCCGGATGTAGCCTTTGTGCTCGACGCAATCGCACCGTCCAAGATACGGACACTACCCAAACCTCTGCCTGAGCGTGAAGGAAAAACGCTGATAGGGTTTAACATCAGCGGCCTCCTTTTTAATGGCGGTTATACGCGCAATAACATGTTCGGCCTGCAGGCGGATTATCCTCAACTGGTCCATTCGCTGATAGAGGAAATCCTCAGAAGGGAGGACGCGGTGGTCCTGCTGGTACCGCACGTGTTTCCGCCGGCGGAACTGGTTGTGGAAAGTGATCCAGAGGCCTGTCGGGAGGTTTATCAAAACCTGCACGACAGATACCCTGAGCGTGTTTTCTGCCTCGAAGGCCGGTATGACCAGAGCGAAATCAAGTATATCGTTGGTCTGTGTGACTTCTTCGTTGGTTCACGGATGCACGCCTGTATCGCAGCAATATCACAGTGTATTCCGGCTGTTGCGATAGCCTACAGCAAGAAGTTTGAGGGGGTTTTCGAAAGCGTAGCATTAGGAGACTGTGTCGCGGATGCGCGTCGGTTAGGCGACAGAAAACTGGTCGATTTGGTGATAGAAAGACTCGCACAAAAGGATGATATCCACCATCGCCTGGAGAAGATTATTCCTGAAGTTAAAGAACGGATCATGAACATTTTTCCAAAAACGGATTAGCAACATTAAGAGGTGAGAGAGTGCGCGGCTATGTCAGACTGAACGACATCAGGATATTTGACATCATTAAGTTACGACCACCGCGGCTGTCTATGTAGCTGTAGACCATGAATCGGTGCTCAGAAAAAAGAGGGGGGTTGTTCCGAGAATTCGGGCCAAAACGCCGCCACGAAGCTCGTTCACGATTAATACGAGAACTCTGCGACGTATGTGCCGAGCAGAACTGACGTGAGCAATTAAAAAGCCCAAAGCCTGATCATGGATGAGCGAAGAAGGTTGCCCATAGGGTCTCAAAGCTCATAAGACGGGACTACAGTGCCTAACAGATGACGCGGAATGCAACCAGATACAAATCGGTGGCTGCTGTAACAGAAAAGAAAGTTTGTTGCGGGTGCGGGGCGTGCATAGTGGCTTGTCCGGTGTCCTGCATCGAGTTCATCTACGGCAACCGGTTCAACTATCCCAAAATCGACACGCAGCGGTGTGTTCGTTGTGGCAAATGTCTGGAGGTCTGTCCCAGCACCTTCCTGCTCAAGGGTACAGAGCCTGGTTTCCGCGACGACCTAAGTAGCGCAAACCACGATTGCTATCTTATCCATTCAAAGGATGACGATATACGCCTCGATGCATCTTCGGGTGGCTTTATTACAGGGATCATCCTGCACCTGATGGCTAAGGGCCTTGCCGACGGCGGTATCGTCGCCAGGTGTGAGGGGCAGCAGCCTCTGGTGGCTGAGTCATTTATCGCCACTGATCGGGAGTCTCTTCTCAGTGCGAGGGCCTCCAAATACGCTCCCGTTTCAAGTTGCACCGTTCTGGCCGATGTGCTGAAACACCCGGGGCGTTATGTATTTGTGGGGACGCCGTGCATGTTAGAGGCCCTTACAAAACTTCAGGAAATGCTGCCGAAGCTCCAGGATTGGATAATTCTTAAGGTTGGTCTGGTATGTGCCTGTATGGCATCTCGTTTAAGCACAAAAGCCTACATCGAAGAACATGGCGGCGTGAACCTGAGGGATGTTCGCCGTATCTGTTACCGAGGAAATGGCTGGCCGGGCCGCTTTAGGGTTTTTGGGGAAGATGACAGACTTCTGATGGATCGCCCGCTTCTCGGCGGCTCGCTTATCCATGTCGTGGGTCGTGATCCTTACCTGCGATGCCGGTACTGTCTTGATCATTGGGGCAGATTCGCCGATATCGCTGTGTCCGACCCATGGTGCGAAGAAATGGTCAGAAATGAGCGTAAGGGCAGATCCGCCATCATAGTCCGAACCGAACGTGGGAAGCAGGTTGTGACCTCGGCTATCCAAAGTGGTGATATGATAGCTGATCCTATTGGTGTAAGCGATTTTCTTGGCTACAATAAGCATCTTGTTATTAGTCCAAGACACACATCCCACGTTTGGAGGGCAGCATACCAGCTATTGTTCTTTGGCCGTCTGAGATATTTGATGCCTTTGGTACGAGGTCTGCTGCGGACGAGACATATAGGTTTGAAAACCACTATTAAAGCCCGGCTTTGTAAACAATACTACTATTAGCATCTCCAGTTTGTTCTTTCAGAGCTTGTGGCTAAAGCCGGCTTCACGTACATATTCATTGATTCTGATACTGGCAAGAAATGCAAGGCACTAAGCTGATAATTTTCGTTGAGCAACTTATAAAACGCCGCCAAATGCAGGTATTTGTTCCACACATGAAGCACGACAACTTTCAAATACATAAACAACGGCAGGTCTGAGCATGCGTGATCTGCAAACCGGCTTACCCGAGGGTTTCGGCGGCCTTGTGTGGAAGGACATAACTAACATCCATCCCATCGGCCTGGCTGCCGTCTTGATTTTTGGTGTGGCGATGTTGCTTCTGCCGCGTCGCTGGGCCGTCTTGCCGATGACGATCATTGCTTGCTTTATTCCTTCGGCACAGAGAATCACCGTTTTCAATCTTGACTTCAATCTGCTGCGGATCATGGTACTGTTTGGTGCCACAAGAATGGTGCTACACGGAGAGATGCAGAACCTGGTTTGGAAGCCGCTTGATACAGCCATGGTTCTCTGGGTCATCAGTGCGATTGTAATGAATACTCTCCTCATGGGGACCATCTCTGATTTTGTTAACCGACTTGGATTCGCTTTCGATGCTCTTGGGATGTACTTCCTTTTCCGCTGCCTGATCCGCGATTGGCAGGATGTGGACCGGTTGGTCACGGGCTGTATTATGATCAGCATTCCCGTAGCCGTTTTCTTTCTCGTCGAAAAGACGACTGGTCGCAATGTGTTTTCGGTCTTTGGCGGGGTGCCGGAAATCACCACCATCAGGCAAGGGCGACTCCGTTGCCAGGGGGCGTTTTCACATCCTATTCTTGCCGGCTGTTTCTGGGCGGCGTTGATGCCGCTGTTCGCTGCCCAGTGGTGGAAAAAAGGGTCAGGGAAATTCTGGGCAGTCGTGGGCGTAAGCACCTCGATGCTGATTGTGATTACCTGCGCATCCAGCACACCCGTTATGGCAGCCATAGCCGCGATGATCGGCGGGGTGATGTTTTTCTGTCGCCGCTATATGAAGCCAATTCGCTGGGGCGTCGTACTGACCTTAATCGCTTTGCATATCGTAATGAAAGCGCCCGTCTGGCACCTGATTGCGCGTGTTAGCGCGGTGGGTGGATCGACCGGCCATCACCGTTATCTCTTGATCGACCAAGCTATAAAGCACTTTAGCGAATGGTGGCTCATGGGCACTATGTCCACACTGCACTGGAAGGGTCTTTTTGATATAACCAACCAATACATTCTGGAGGGGGTCAAAGGAGGATTATTGACTCTGGCCTTATTTGTCACAGTTATAGTTTTAGCCTTTCGTGGTGTCGGACGTTTATGGCGCATTTCCACGGATGATAAATATAAACTGGCTCTATCTTGGGCCTTGGGTGTATCACTCTTTGTTCATTGCATGAACTTCATCGGGGTGTCCTATTTCGGGCAGATTTACATTGTATGGTATTTGATCTTAGGGATCATCGGCAGCATGAGCCCGGAAACCGAGCGTTTGCGTCATTGGACGCCAGCGGTCATTCAGAACCTGACCCAGCAGAGAAACACCGCGGTAAAGATACCCCAATTAAACGGCAGGTTAGGGCCTTATGACAGGTAAAGACATCGCGGACAATCCACGTAATTGGCAAGTGACAATCATTCGCACGCTCGATCAGATCGAGGCCATCCGCCCGGTTTGGGAGAAGATGCAGGCGGATGAACCCTATCCGGTGATCAACTCTGATATTGACCGGTATTTGTCCGTCCTGCAGGCCGCCGAAGATGAATGCAGGCCTCTAATTATACTGCTGAAACAAAGTGACCAACCACGGGCTATGATCATCGGCCGCCTTGCGAGGCGAGGCATCCCCTTGCGGGTGGGGTACAAAACAATCCTGAAACCCGAACTCCGCTGCCTGGGGGTGGTATACGGCGGTATCCTCGGCGGATTAACGGTTGAGATTTGTACAATATTGGTCCAGGAACTGATGCAGACGCTTGCCCGCGATGAGGCAGACGTTGTGTTGCTTAATCATCTCAAAATTGGGACCAGCAAGTATTACCTTTGCAAGAAAAAGCCCTCCTTGCTCTGCAGGGGCCATTTCTCCGTGGTAGAAAAACATTGGCAGACGAAAGTGCCGGACACGGTGGAAGCTCTTTACAGCCGTTTCGGCAGAAAACGCAGAAAGGAATGGAAACGCTTGAGCAGGAGACTAGAAGAAGCTGCTGGAGGTCAGATTGAAGTGAAATCCTATCGCCATGAGTGCCAAATTGATGAGTTCGCGAGAATTGCCTCCAAGATATCAGCTGTAACTTACAAGGACAAGATTGGCGCAGGATTTGAAGATACATCTCAAACACGCTCTCTATTGGTACAGGCGGCGCAGTCCAACTGGTGGCGAGGTTATGTCTTGTACGCCGGAGATGAACCGTGCGCCTTCGAATCAGGAGTTATCTACGGAAGGACATATTTTGCGGAGGTCATAGGATACGAGCCTCATTGGGGACCATTTAGCCCGGGAACAATATTATTTATAAAGGTTCTTGAAGAGTTGTGCCGTAGTCGCAGTGTCAATATTTTTGACTACGGCTTTGGCAACGCTGAATATAAGGAAAGGTTCGGTACAGAGTCATGGCTGGAAAGCTCCGTCCACATTTTCGCTCCGAGGCCGTATCCAATACTCATCAATACACTACAAACCATAATGCTGGCTCTGAACTCTGGCCTAAAGTATATTGTCAACAGAGCAGGCATGCTCAATTGGATAAAACGATGCTGGCGTGATTTACTGCAGGTCAGAAGTGTGGACAAAAGACATTGAGTTGGGAGGTGATACCAGATTTTGTTTGTATGGGCCAGCATAGTAGTTTTCTCTGCCTTCTTTGTTTATGCCGGTATGCCTTTCATATACGGCAGGGCGGCGCGAATATTGCTCAGACGCAAGGCTATCAAGTCCCAATCGCTTGTCTTGTCCTTTGACGATGGGCCAGGGAATCGTTTGACGCCTAAGATATTGGAGATTTTAGCCGGGCAGAAGCTGAAGGCGAGCTTCTTCCTGTTGGGCCGGAACATTGGAGGGCGGGAAGAAATCGTGCGGCGGATCGCAGCGGAAGGACATGATGTCTGCTCCCACGGGTTCAATCACTTGCACGACTGGAAGGTTTGGCCGTGGCAGAGCATCCGCGACATCAAGAAAGGCTGGCAGGCCATCGACCGAGCACTGGGAACCTGCAAAGGGGTATATCCGTTTCGTCCACCCAACGGCAAGCTGAACCTTCTTACGCTGCTTTATCTTTGGGCCAAACGGGTCCCGATCATATTTTGGACTGCGGATATCGGTGATACCTGGCCGGAGGAAAGAATAAGGAATCGGCTCAGTCGGGAGTGGACCAGGATTCAGAAAGGGGCAGTAGTACTGGCACATGATTTCGACCGGGTGACAGACGGGGTGGATACCTACGTTCTGGAGGCAGTGCAAAAAGCCCTATCCATCAGCCATAAATCCCAACTGAGGGTCTGCTCCCTTTCACAACTCAACACCGTGACAAAATGAATACCTTGGATGTATCCATCATCATAGTAAACTGGAACACGCGGGACATCTTGCGCGATTGCCTGCGGTCGGTGTACGAGCAGACGCGAGCTATTAGCTTCGAAGTAATCGTTGTTGACAATGCTTCTGCCGATGGCTCCACGGCGATGGTCGGAAGAGAGTTCCCACAGGCGATCTTGATTGAGAACCCAGAAAACCGGGGTTTTGCGGCGGCTAACAATCAAGGTATGAAAATTGCCAGGGGACGGTACGTTCTGCTGCTGAATCCAGACACAATAGTTTTGGATGGGGCGATAGAGAAAACGATGGCCTTTGCTGATTTACATCCCGATGTGGGAATAGTTGGGTGCCAAGTATTAGAAAACGAAACAAAAATCCAGCGTACTTGCTTTGCATTTCCCTCACTGCGTAATCTGATCGTACAAAAGACCGGACTTCGTCGCCTTTTTCCCCGTTCGCATTTCTTTGGCAGTGCAAACATGGGTTGGTGGGACCGCGACACAGAGAGTGATGTGGATGTAGTGTCAGGTATGTTTATGTTCGTCAAAAGCCAGGCAATCCGACAGGTTGGCATGATGGATGAGGATTACTTCATCTACGCAGAGGAGACTGACTGGTGTTTTCGTTTCTGCAAAGCAGGTTGGCGGCGCGTATTCACCCCAGTAGCCAGGATAATACATCGGGATGGTGGCAACAAAAGCACCGACCCGGTCAGACTACAGACGTATGTGCAGTTTCAAAAGAGCATGCTCATTTTTTACCGCAAGCACCGCGGGTTGCTTAGTTGGGCCGGGGCCAAAATGATTTATCTGGTATCTGTGCTTATCAGTTCTATCGTGTGGAATATAGGGCGGCTCCTTAATATCGGGAAAAATTCACAGGGCAAGGCAAGGTTATGTACCGCCGCGCTTCGCTTTTACTTATTTGGGACAGAACCAAGACTATGAAGCCAAGTACCAGCACTCCTGTGCACACAATACGTGAGGGATTAACCGAGCCACTTTCTTGCGAGATTCACAGCAGCTTCGAGCAGTTGGCCGGCATGCAAAAGGAGTGGGACCAATTTGTCATCGATGTCGATGGTGATATTTATCTATCCTTTGACTGGTGTCGGATATGGTGGGAACACTACGGCGCAGGCAGGAGTTTGTGCATATTCGTATATCGCGGCGGAAAACAGCTTGTAGGGCTAATTCCTTTGTTTATCGAGCGGATCTGGTCGGGTCCGGTATGGCTACGGATAGCCAAGGTAGTTGGCTCTGACTTTACCATGTGCATGGTCAATCCTCCTGTTAAATCTGAATACGCAGAGGAGATCTTTGGCCAGACCATAGAATATCTGATAGATACCCAGAAGTGTGATGCACTCTTATTCGGTCCGTTGACAGGAGACTGTAGCGCAGTGGTAGCCCTGAATGAGATTTGTAAGACCCAATCGAGACAAGCGATAATCGCCCACCATATCACCCGGTCTACATGCACCACCTTCGCCCTTCCGTCCACGTTTGACACGTACATTAATTCGCTTAGCAAAGGACAACAAAGAAACTATCGCCGGTACATGAATCGACTGACCAGGGAGTTTGAGGTCAAGCTCGATGTGATCAGTGATCCTGCGCAAGCACAGGGGGAGTTTATAAAATTCATGGAGATGCACAGATTGCAGTGGCAAGCCGAGGGTAAGCTGGGACATTTCGGCGACTGGCCAGGAGGCACCGAGTTCAATGTGGCTCTTGTCCAGGCACAAGCTCATCTTGGCAGGTTCAGGTTAATGCGGTTGATGGCAAACGGGGAAGTGGTTTTTTACATGTACTGGTATTCATTCGGTGACTGCTGCCACGCACGCTTGTCTGCCCGAGCTACCGGCGTAAAGTGGGATCGATACGGCCTTGGCCGTATTGGTGTGCCGAAGATGATCGAACAGGCTATTTCCGAAGGCATTCACCGAATCGAAGCCGGCACCGGTCATTACGATTATATGGTGCAACTGGGATGTATCGAACAACCGCTGTGTTGTGTTCTGATAGCAAGAAATCGGCTGGCCAGCCGTTTGCGGACACGTATACTCTTCGGAGCGGCTTACCTGCTGCATCTATTGTATTTCAGGATTTGGTTCAATCGGCTCGCACCCATGCTGCCTTTTCCACGACGTCCCTTGTGGAAATTCTGGATACGACTACGCCTGTTGGTTAAGTTGGCCTAATGAAATACGCATTTGAGGTTGTAAAACGCGCATCATTTAGAACTCTGCCATCGGCCGTTGCCATCGCCTATCGAATTATGCGCCGCAAAGTAATGGGGCCACGCCTGCTTGTGTTTGGCTTGGCAAGTTCTGATCTGGAGAAAGTTGAGGCCATCGAAATGCCTGGTTACAGGGTCGAACACTTTCTGACATGGTCAGATGTCAGCCCTTATTTGCGTGAAGAACTGTCCTGTAAAAGCCGTGATTTAGAGTGGGATGTTCAGAAGAAGTTTGAATTGGGAGGAACACTCTGGATAGGCCGATTACACGGACAACTGGCAAATGCTGGGTGGAGCCGTGTGGGGAGTAAAGTGCGTTCATGGTTTTTCCCTTTGGCACCTACATGGTTCGTTATTATGGACTGCGTTACTTTGCCGGAGTTTCGGTGGTCGGGTCTTTATCATACTATGCTGTCATCTATGGCTCAGACCCTGTTCGGCCAAGGTGCCGATCTGTTGTTGACGTGCTCCAATGACTGGAATCTTCCATCGATCCATGGTATTGAGAAAGCAGGCTTCAAAAAGGTCGGGTATGGTATCAAACGGAAAGGCCGCCTCCGATGGTACCAGATTGTGAATCCGGATCTTACCAACATTTGAAGTTTGATCTTGCTTGCAATATCGGTTTGTCGAGGTCGATTTGACATTTCATGTCGGAGGTACAATAGGTCGAGGATTCCAAGATTTTCTGAGGTTTACTTGTGAACTACTCGTTTGAGTTTTTCTGTATTTTGCGACCGTTGGCATTGAATGTACAGGCAATGATGGTGGGTGGGCATCACAGATTAAGGTGGGATAAGTTTACATAAGAACCAGGTTCTCGAAGGATCATCCACGTGCGCGAAGAGTCTGGTGTGCCGTTTGAGAAGTCCGCTATGCAAGAAATGAAAATGCGTTTCGACCACTCGTTGACCGAAGCTCAGAAAAGGCGATGGTCTGACTATTGGCAGAAATGTCGACATGGCTATCCACGTCAGCATCACCTATTCGGTGAAGTTGAGCGCGCAAAGGGGAGGGTCCCGATTTATGTGAGCGGAGAATGTAACGCGAACCTCGTTCTCGTTGGGGTGTTCAGCATTCGGCCTCTTGTGTTTGGTCACCGGGGTTCATTTGAGGCCGTTTGCCTGCGCGGTCCGGCTTTCGATGAGGTAGCCTGCGCGGCCTCAGCGTTCCGGCAAATAATTGACTATTTTAGTCGGCTGTGGGTGGGAAGCATTCAAGCGGGTCCATATTGGATATATCCCGAGGCGGAAACTGTAGAGAGGATGCTCGTTGACCTTGGTTTTTCGCCCTACGGGCACTATATCAGAGGTACCAGGAGACATACCGGGTTGGTCTCGCTGGAACGCTCGGATGAGGAATTTCTAAGTGCCTTTTCAGAAAGTGCCAGGCGTGAAGTCCGCCGAGCCCAGCGACAAGACATTGTAGCACGCTATGCTACCAGCCGCGAAGATGCAGAAACGTTTTTTAATGAACTAAATCGGATGAACCGAGAACGCGGGCTTCCTAAGATAGGTTTTGCCGAGTACCAAGCTATGTTTGACCGCATCCTCCGGGAGGGTAGTATAGGCGTGATCATCAATGGATTCAAAGGGGACAGCTACCTGGGTGGCTTATTATTAGTACGAAGTGGATGGACTGCACATACCTCTAAGTTCGTGGTCGTTAACCAAGAGCTAAAGAAGCTGGCTAATCTGCGACTTGCGCCTCTATTGTTCTGGCACGGGATGCGCTGGGCCAGGGATCAAGGATGCAAGACGCTGGACCTCGAAGGGTACTTGGGCGAACAAGACTCGTCCGGTCATCTGCATCTGATCCACGAGTACAAAAGAGCTTTTCGCCCGACTGCGGTTGAAGTGCTGGGACAATACTCACTCGTCTGCTCTCCGCTGCTGGCTCGTACACACAGGCTGTCTAATATCCTTCGAAGCGGTGTGAGTTCATTAGGGCAGGTGAGGTTCCGTTTGGATGTATGGCGCAAGACCAGACGGGTAGTAAAGATACAGCGCGAACAAAGCGATGCACGAGAGAACCCATGAAGCATGGAGCGATTCTTGGGAAGCAGTTTGGCCTCGGTTGCCTCGGCTCCTCCTCGCCATCCCCGTACGCACGAAAAGGCTTGGTGGTTCGGCTGGTTTACCTGATGTGCGCGATAGTGTCCACCGTTTTGACCGGGTTTGGACGATTTCGAAGGGATAGCGTTGTTGTCTTATGTTATCACGGGGTCTCGCTCAAACAACGGGAGCGATTTGCCAGGCAGATGAGCAAGATTCAGTCTCGAGCCGTTAATCTGCAGGGACGGCTGGCCGAGGCAGTGGCTTATGTGAGCGTAACCTTCGATGATGCGTTTGCCAATTTGCTGGACAATGCCTTACCTGCTCTTGAACATTATCAAGTCCCTGCCATTATCTTCGCTGTGGCGGATAATCTCGGTTGCCAGCCTTGCTGGGAAATGCCTGCCGGGCATCCAGCCTCAACCGAAATGATCATGACGACCGAGCAACTTGTGGCCGTATCGAAGAATCCACTGATCCGTATTGGTTCGCATACATTGACTCATCCTGATCTTGCGAAAATCGGGCCTGACCGATTGAAGACAGAGTTGATTAATTCAAAGCATCGACTTGAACAGTTACTTGGTAATCCGATCGAAGATTTGGCTTTGCCCTTTGGTTCATACAATCAAGAGGTACTTCGTATAGCACGAGAGGCGGGATACAAAAGGATTTATACCCTGGATCCCAAACCGGCAAATCCTGGGTATCCGGTAGTGGGTCGTTTTTCTACCTCGCCAGATGTCTGGAAAATCGAATTCCTATTAACCTGTGCCGGTGCCTACACTTGGTTATATCCGTTGCGGCGAGTTTTGCGGGGGCTGCTAAGTTACTTGAACGATATGAACAACGACAGTTCAGAGTCGTTCTACTAACGGCGAGAAACATAGGTGTTTATGGAGAAATCGCTGCAATGAGTTTGAATGTCTACATTGATAATTTCAGGAGAGATGACTGGGAGCAATATGCTAAAGAATTTGCCGACTATAGCATATACCAGACTTGGCCATATCAGCAAGTTCGAGGTGAAATAGATACACAGGAAGTCAGTCGATTTCTTATTAAAGACAAGGATGACCATGTGTTGACGATGGGCCAGATTCGTATTAAGCACGTTAAAATCCTTGGTCTTAGGATAGGATACATACAAAGAGGACCGCTTTTACGCCATAAGAATGGCACGGTAAAGTGCACAGTTAAGGCTTTGAGAAACCTTTTGAACGTCTACCTTGGAACTAAAGTAAATGTGTTAAGGATTGCACCTAATATCTGCAACGATGAAACAGACCATAGAATCTCAGAAATGCTAATCGCAAGTGGATTTCAACACGTTTCTTCGGTCGCTCCTTACCGGACGTTGATGTTACAGGTGGATGATAGCGAAGACGCAGTCCGGAAAAGGCTGCATAAAAGCTTTCGCCGAGATATAAAATATGCTGAGAAAAATGGGATTGAAATACGCGAAGGTAATAACGAGGAATTCTGTAAGATTCTTGAAGAGTTATATTTTGGTTCACTAAAGAGAAAAAGCTTTAAGGGACTTAATCCACAGGAATTTATTAGACCACAGCTTGATCTTTCTGCTTCGGAGAAAATGAACATTATTGTTGCTTATTATGATGGCGAGCCAGTATCGATGCTTTTGTCCAGCAACTTAGGTGACACAGCGGTTGTTTTGCTTGCCGCCGGTAATGAACGAAGTCTTTCGTGTGGCTCATCATACCTAACATGGTATAGGGGTGCAGTTTCAGCGTTACATGCAGGTATGAAATTATATGATCTTGGTGGCATTGACCCTCGGCGCAATCCTACCGTTTATCAATTCAAGAAAAGAATGGGAGCAGATGAGTGTTATTTCATCGGAGAATTCGAGGCCACATCCAATTTGTTTGTCAAACATATCTGGCGAATCGCAGAAAAGGCGTATAGATTTCTCAAAAAATGATCCTCATGTGGGCTGTTCAGAAGAATTTTGGTTTGTGGTACCGATTTGTTTTATCAAAGGACCCTCTGGATTAACAAGGTCTTGAAGCTTTTATCTATTAGCCACGGGGAAAAAGAATTCGATGAACGTCCGGATACCCGCTAAGGGAGCCGTCAGTCTTCTTGTGAAAAGGTATGCAGGGCCTTTTTGGCTGCGGCGCAGGTGGCTAAATAAGACGCAGTGGCTAAGCACCGCAGAGCTTGAAGCTCTTCAATTGGCGCTTCTGCAAAAGCTCGTACGTCACTGTCACATTTCGGTTCCGTACTATCGCGCGGTAATGGACGGGCACGGCATAAACCCAAAAGATATTAGGTGTTTTGAGGACTTCAAGCGGTTTCCCATTCTGACCAAGCAGCAGGTGTTACAGGCTGGCGACAGTCTCGTCTCCACCAGATTTCCCAGATGGATGATGCACAAGGCACGGACCGGCGGAACTACCGGCACACCTCTGCAGATTTATAGAACTCTGTTTTCCATTGGTACTGAACACGCTTTTGTTCGCCGTCAGTGGGACTGGGCAGGCATCGACTTCTCAGACCGCTGTGCCTGGATCATCGCCGGTCGGAGAGTTGGCAGTCCTGATTGCACAGATGGTAATCTGTATGCTTATGATCCTTTTATGAGGGAGTTGACCCTGTCCATCTACCACTTGACGCCGGAGACGGCGAGAACATACATCGAACTTATCAACCGCTATAAGGTCGTAGCTATTGTGGGCATATCATCAGCAATCTACTTCTTGGCAAAGATATGTTCAGATGCAGACATAAGCATCAAGTTAAAGGCGGTACTGACCACGTCAGAAAATCTCTCATCGTTGATGAGGGAGACTATTTCCACTGTTTTTGGATGTCGAGTTTTTGATTTCTACGGCGCCGCAGAGCGAGTGTGTTACATCCATACTTGCGAACACGGAACATACCACATAATACCCGAGTACGGTCTCACCGAACTGATTCCGGTGGGGGGGACTACCAGTAGAGAATGCCGAATAGTCGGGACAGGCTTCTGGAATCTGGCTATGCCGTTACTCAGATACGATACGGGCGATGTGGTCGTGTTGTCAGATCGTCTCACCTGTCCATGTGGCCGGGCCTTACCGATAGTTGAATCGATCAGTGGTCGCGATGTGGATGTAATCAAGACTCTTTCGGGCAAGCAGTACGGTCCGACGATTGTTGCTCGGATATTGAAAGAAGCGAATAACATCTTAGAGTCTCAGATTATTCAGGACGAGTTGGACCACATCTGGGTTAGATACGTTCCAAGCGGAAAATTCACGGACAAGGACCTGGTTGATTTCAAACAGCGTCTTGTACACTTCCTACCGACAGAGCTGAGGATAGATTTGCAGTGTGCAGAGGCCATTCCAAAGACGGACAGCGGCAAGCTAAAAGTCATCATATCAGAAATATAGGGTGTGCACTGTGAGTACAGGAACATGAACTGCTCAGAAATTTACAATTATGAGAGTTTCCGCCAAGAAGCCGCTAACTTGCTATCGGCAACCAGTAATTGCCTGTCTCTTGTTGTTGCACGAGAACGCCTGTGCCAGAGAATACTCCAGACTTATAACGATCTCTGCGCCAATGCTGCGACAGTGTGGTCACACAAAATTCTCCGCAGCCGTGACTGTATGCAGGCCTTCATCAGTGTCCTGCAGGCCCGATCTGATGATCTGACGGGCTTTAGTGTCGCCCAGGCTCTGTTAGACATCTCTGCTCACCGCCCCAGGCCTGACCTTCAGCCCGGCTTCTTTGCTGAGATGACTAATTGGATCAAAGGATTGGAAGGCCGTTCCTCTTTCGAGTACTTCGGCAATGCTGGCATAGATGACCAGTTGATAGGTCCTTTGACGGCCGTAGAACGCTCTGATTCTCTGGACCAACTCTGGTATAGGATGGAGTCCTGCATGGCACGTTTTGCCGATGGGCTGTCGCAAGAATCTATTGCCCGCCGGGCAGAGAACAGAAAAAGGGTGCTTGCAGAGCTTGGAGGTCAGATCCAAGACTGGCATGACTGGCAATGGCAAACACGCCATATCATAACCGGAGCAGACCTCTTGTCACAGATCATTAAGTTGAGCGAGGAGGAACGGACAAATATCAACCGGGCCCGCAACGGCCGACTTCCTTTTGGTATCACACCTTACTATCTGTCTCTTTTGGATTATGACGCCGACAGAACTAGAGACAGTTCTCTGCGGGCCCAGGTCATACCGCCGAAAGACTATGTTGACCTTATGCTCCAGCATCGCAGCAACCGGAAAACAGCATGTGATTTTATGCTTGAATCTGATACTTCGCCGGTTGACCATATCGTTCGCCGCTACCCCGGAATTGTCATTCTTAAACCGTGCAATACTTGTCCGCAAATATGCGTTTACTGCCAGAGGAACTGGGAAATAGAAGAGGCAATGTCGCCAAACGCGATGGCCAGTTCTGAATCAATCCAAGCTGCCATTGATTGGATCCGACAGCATCCAGCAATTCACGAAGTGTTGGTCACCGGTGGAGACCCCCTCGTTATGACCGACGAACAACTGGAGCATATCTTGGGGCTTCTTGCCGCAATACCCCACATAAACATGGTCCGCATCGGAACGAGAACGCTTGTGACTCTGCCCATGAGGATTACAGGCGAGTTGGCCAGAATGCTTGCGCGCTTCCGCAAAATCGGTCAGCGACAAATAGCACTCGTGACTCATGTTCAGCATGTGTATGAGATTACCCCCGATATGGCAGACGCAGTTGATGTTGTTCGTCGCGAGGGCATCAGTGTCTATAATCAACAAGTTTACACCTTTTATGTGTCGCGGCGATTTGAGACAGCCTATTTGAGGCTACTGTTGCGACGGATCGGAATCGACCCCTATTATACGTTTGCGCCGAAAGGTAAGGAAGAGATAATGAGCTACCGTGTCC
>Ga0315289_10004407_pt1 | contig 21004 bp, 23 predicted proteins | sample YL17G11_40_MG_FD_203452 | JGI IMG/M metagenome (GOLD analysis project Ga0315289, IMG submission 203452) | Sediment microbial communities from Yellowstone Lake, YNP, Wyoming, USA - YL17G11_40 | ecosystem: Environmental > Aquatic > Freshwater > Lake > Sediment | place: USA: Wyoming | collected... | reverse complement strand
TGCATGGTTTTTACTAGGGCGTCTTGTACATGTGTTCTAGTTGTGTCTGACTTTATGTTTGACGCTGTTCCCCATTCATCTCTTAAAGCATTGATTGCCTCATGAACGGGTTTTCCTGGAGGAATATATAATGAAACAAGTTCTGTTCCTCGGCCACTTTTCTTTGACAGCTCTAAGACTAATCGCTTCAGTCGGTATATCTCCACTGAACTCCTCTTTTGGGGGGCGTTCATGCTCTCTCACATTATATTTTTATTTTGCTTAATGTATACTTAGTGCGAGATACCCTTGCATCGTATAGTAATTAAATTGAGTGGTTCAGTCTTCAAGGCTCCTATAAATGTTGGATTAATCAAAGGCCTATGTGACACATTTACTTCTATTATCAAAGAAGGTATACAACCAATAATTGTCGCTGGAGGTGGTGAAGTAGCTCGAACCTATATCAATGCAATGAGAACTTTAAAATCAGATGAAACGACCTTAGATGAAATGGGTATCGCTGTATCCAGGTTAAATGCAAGAATTATTATTGCAGGTCTAGGAAATTCGGCATATCCCCTTGTATCATCTAACATGGATGAAGTATTAGTCGCATTAGCCTCTAACAAGGCTGTCGTTCTCGGTGGGCTTTACCCTGGCCATTCAACAAATGCTACAGCGGCTTTAGTAGCAGAAAAATCCGATTCTGACCTTTTCATTAACGCGACAGATGTTGATGGTGTGTATTCAAGCGACCCAAGAATTGATAAGAAGGCAAAAAAATTCACTAAAATAGACACCAAAGAACTCTTCAATTTGATAGGAAAATCTCCTATGATTGCAGGTGCTTATGACCTTATAGACCCACTATCCATTAAAGTAATTGAACGTTCAAAAATAAAGACAAGGATCATTCTGTGTACTCCAAAGAATATCATGGATGCTATTAAGGGCGCTCCTATAGGTACAGAGGTCGTGGTAGGCGAGGTCGATTTCTGAGAAATCTAAGAATATTCACCAATAGTAATCTTGAAACCTTCTCCACTCTTTTTGATAAGGCTCCGGTAATTTTCAGATTAGGGCTGTAAACCATGGTAAAATCATATTTACAAGCAATTTTCTGTTTTTCCAAATACAGCGACGGCACACGCAAGGCTCCAAAGAGGAATCCAATAATCTAAACAGGGATAAGAGAAGAATTAACGGAAAGGGGATTAAGGGCAATAAAATAATGCCCCAGACAAATATCCAAGGAAAGCCATAGGGTATAGTATAGGACAGCGCAATATGATGCGTCAGATGGAAGAGAATCTGACGCTTTTTCTGACGTATCATCTGACACTAAATCTGACACTAATCTAACACCTACAATATAACTTCCAAAATATTCAATAGCAGATCAAAGAATGATAAAGGTCCGCTTTTGTTTCCTTATGTAATTAATCTAATATTTTATCAAATAACCTTATGGTCATATGCTTTTTCTTTTCTCGCACAATCACAACGTATAGTAATACAAGTATTCCTATCACTATTAGTATGGCTACAATTACTGCAAAAATCAAAAACCACTCGCTCATTTTCTGTTAAACAAGGTTCAGATTTTAACTTCTAGAATTGATCACATGTATTTCCGCACATAATAAAGTGCGGGGGGTGGGATTTGAACCCACGAACGCCTTCGCGAACAGATCTTGAGTCTGTCCCCTTTGACCTAGCTCGGGGATCCCCGCACCCGAAATCTAGCCTGCTCAATTTATAAAATTATAATTGATTAACGACCATTTATCATTTTTTTATGGTATAGCAATACTTTTATATCCCTCCTTAGCGGTTTAATGTTTGCGCACTAGGCGGCGCTTTGTTAGAGCTTAGGGACGTAGTCCCTTGTAGTGATGAATAACTGGCCTCCAGTTGCGCGAACAAAAATGGAGATTCGAATGTAGAATTCGGATCTAACGTTGGTCATGTTACTCGTCAATTAATCAATTTGCATCCGACTCCGGTTGATCCTACCGGACCCGACTGCTATTGGAATGGGATTAAGCCATGCGAGTTTTATGTCCCTAGACTGCTGGGGGCATAGCGAACGGCTCAGTAACACGTGGCCAACCTACCCTCAAGACGTGGATAACCCCGGGAAACTGGGACTAAGCCGCGATAGGTCCAGAATTCTGGAATTGAGTCTGGACTCAAAGGTGGTGTAAGCACGTTTTACACTATTGCTCGAGGATGGGGCTACGGCCGATCAGGCAGTTGGCGGGGTAATGGCCCACCAAACCTTTGACCGGTACGGGCTTTGAGAGAAGGAGCCCGGAGATGGACACTGAGATAAGGGTCCAGGTCCTATGGGGCGCAGCAGGCGCGAAACCTTCACAATGAGCGAAAGCTTGATGAGGCTATTTCAAGTGCCATCCGCTAAGGATGGCTTTTCCTAAGTCTAAACAGCTTGGGGAATAAGGGGAGGGCAAGCCTGGTGTCAGCCGCCGCGGTAATACCAGCTCCTCGAGTGGTCGGGACGATTATTTGGCCTAAAGCATCCGTAGCCGGTCCTGTTAGTCTTCCGTTAAATCTAACGGCCCAACCGTTAGGCTGCGGAAGATACCACAGGACTAGGGGACGGGAGAGGTGAACGGTACTCCAGGGGTAGGGGTAAAATCCTCTGATCCTTGGAAGACCACCAGCGGCGAAGGCGGTTCACCAGAACGTGCCCGACGGTGAGGGATGAAAGCTGGGGGAGCGAACCGGATTAGATACCCGGGTAGTCCCAGCTGTAAACGATGCGAGCTAGGTGACAGAATGGCCTAAGGACCATTCTGCTGCCGCAGGGAAGCCGTTAAGCTCGCCGCCTGGGGAGTACGGACGCAAGTCTGAAACTTAAAGGAATTGGCGGGGGAGCACCACAAGGGGTGAAGCCTGCGGTTCAATTGGAGTCAACGCCGGGAATCTTACCAGGGGAGACAGCAGAATGAAGGTCAAGCTGAAGACCTTACCTGACGAGCTGAGAGGAGGTGCATGGCCGTCGCCAGCTCGTGCCGTGAGGTGTCCTGTTAAGTCAGGCAACGAGCGAGACCCTTGCCACTAGTTGCTGTCCTCTCCCTTACGGGAAGGGAAGGTAGTTAGTGGGACTGCCACCGTTCAAGGTGGAGGAAGGAGAGGGCTACGGCAGGTCAGTATGCCCCGAAACCCCTGGGCCACACGCGGGCTGCAATGGTAGGGACAGAGGGCTCCCAACTCCGAAAGGAGAAGGCAAACCCTAAACCCTACCCCAGTTGTGATTGAGGGTTGTAACCCGCCCTCATGAATATGGAATCCCTAGTAACCGCGTGTCATCACCGCGCGGTGAATACGTCCCTGCTCCTTGCACACACCGCCCGTCGCTTCACCCGAGTTAGGCCTTGGTGAGGTAGTTCCTAGTTGGGATTATCGAACCAAAACCTGACAAGGGGGGAGAAGTCGTAACAAGGTGGCCGTACGGGAACGTGCGGCCGGATCACCTCCTTTGAACGTTGGTTAACTGACGAGTAGCATGGTTAACGTCATAGATGCAATTCGTGACCTAAATGATCATGGATGAAGGACATAGAGGGTATATTCCCTCAATGATTGTCGTGCATAGTTGCGACAGCCAGAATAGTATCCCTGATGCAACGACGCCTTTTGGTGGATGGCTTGGCTTGGAGGGCGAAGAAGGGCGTGGCAAGCTGCGATAAGGTCGGAGTAGGCGCATGCAGCCTTTGATTCCGACATTCCCTAATGGGATTTCCTATTATTGAGGTCGCAAGACTTCGGTAATGATCCGGCAACGGATCGCGAACCATTTGAACGGAAACATCTTAGTAAAATGAGGAAAAGAAATCAATTGAGATTCCCTTAGTAGCGGCGAGCGAAGAGGGATTAGCCCAAACCGAACCACACTAGGAAACTGGTGCGGGATGTAGTGGTTGCTAATAGCGTATGATATCCTAATCCTGTTAGCTGAAATGGCTTGGAAAGGCCTGACATAGAGGGTGATATCCCCGTAAGCGAAAATGGGAAAGGTTATCGCTATTAGCCAGAGTACTTGGCTTTGACATTGGCTAAGGAAAATGGGGGAAAGTGGTCTCCAAGGCTAAATACCTTCCAAGACCGATAGCGTACTAGTACCGTGAGGGAAAGCTGAAAAGTACCCCGAGAGGGGGGTTAAAAGTGCCTGAAACCAAAAGGTTACAGACGAGTGTGGCTTGAAAGGAATGTAAGGTATTATCGGTCTCACATGTCGAGAGCGTAAGTTCTAGTCTTGTGATATCGAGTTACTGAAGCGTTCTAGGGTCACACGTTCCGTCTAGAAACACGGGCCGGGGAGTTTGCTGTCACGGCGAGCTTAAGGGTTAAAAGCCCGGAAGCAAAGGGAAACCGAGTTTCCGCAAGGAACGCAAGTTCCAGAGGGAAAGGGTCTGAAAGGGCCTTTAGTCGTGGCGGTAAGACTAGAAACCGAGCGATCGTGCCCTGAGCAGGATGAAGGCGGGCGAAAGCCCGCTGGAGGTCCGAAAGGGTGCTGACGTGCAAATCGCTCCTTTGACTTGGGGCAAGGGGTCAAAAACCCATCTAGCTCGGTGATCGCTAGTTCCTCTCGAAGTAGATCCTAGTCTAGTCTTGGTGGATACGGATAAGGTTGTAGAGTGAGGATGAGTGAACAAGGATCCGAAAGGGTCCACTCACTTTTCAAACTCCGAAGGTCTTATCGTAGTAGAATCCAGGAAACGGGTTTATGTGGGGTAAGCCCCATAACCAAGAGGGGGACAACCCAGATTAGAGTTAAGGCCCCCAAATGTCGGCTAAGTGTCAAACTAAAGTGTGTCATCGAGCTCAGACAGCAGGGAGGTAGGCTTAGAAGCAGCCATCCTTCAAAGAGTGCGTAACAGCTCACCTGCCGAGCTTGGTGGCCTCGAAAATGGACGGGGCTCAAGCCGACTGCCGATACTCTAAATTACGATTTTATGATCGTAGTGGTAGAGAGGCGTAGAGGTTGGGTAGAAGCTGAGCTGTGAGGTTCAGTAGACTGATCTCTAGTGCAGATCCCGGTAGTAGTAGCAGCATAGTCAGGTGAGAATCCTGACCACCGCAAGGGCAAGGGTTTCCTGGCAACGCGTCGTCGACCAGGAGTAAGCCGGTCCTAAGCCCATGTACAACTTACATGGGCGAAATTAGGGGAACTGGTTAATATTCCAGTGCCTTGGGAAGTACGCGCTAGCAAGCCTCAAGCTTGTTGGCACACTATTCTTAGCCTCGTTCAAGATACCTGAAGTGGGGTCGTCGCCCCATTTAACTCTACAAGGTGGGGGGAGTGTCGTAATGACGAGAACCCTATCAAGTGAGGAATAGCCGACCGAAAGGTTGGTTTCAGAAATTCTTGGATGCCGTGAAAACTAAGGGTAGGAGTGCTTTTCAAGTCCGTACCAAGAACCGACACAGGTGCCCTAGGTGAGAAGCCTAAGGTGTATCGGGAATACAGTAGGCGAGGGAACTCGGCAAATTAGCCCCGTACCTTCGGTATAAGGGGTGCCTGTGATCTTGGCTTAAACCAGGATTGCAGGTCGCAGTAACAAAGGGGTCCCGACTGTTTAATAAAAACACAGGAGACTGCGAGCCCGAAAGGGTGTGTATAGTCTCTGAATCCTGGCCAGTGGCGGTACCTAAAACCTGGGTACAACTGGGCTAAGGGCCGCTAAACGCCGGGAGTAACTCTGACTCTCTTAAGGTAGCCAAATGCCTTGTCGGGTAAGTTCCGACGTGCATGAATGGACCAACGAGGGCCCCGCTGTCCCCGCCTACTACCCGGCGAAGCTACGTAACGTGGACGAACAGTCCACGATCTTCCATCGGGGAGAGAAGTCCCTGTGGAGCTTTACTGCAGCCTGTTGCTGTGTCGTGGTTGAGATTGCAGAGTGTAGCTGGGAGCCTTCGAAGGTGTTCCTCTGGGAACACTGGAGGCAACAATGTAACACCAGCCAACCTTGACTGCGTCACTAACCGCGGGAAACCGTAGGACACCGGCAGGTGGGCAGTTCGGCTGGGGCGGCACCCCCTTGAAAAGATATCGAGGGGGCCCAAAGGTCGGCTCAAGCGGGTCAGAACTCCGCTGTAGAGGGCAAGGCCAAAAGCCGGCCTGACTGGATTCTTAAAAGCGGAGAATCCAGAGGCGAAAGCCGGGCCTAGCGATCATTCGTGTCCCCCCCATTGGGGGCCGGATGTGACAGAAAAGTTACCCCAGGGATAACAGGCTCGTCGCGGGCGAGAGTCCCTATCGACCCCGCGGATTGGTACCTCGATGTCGGCTCTTCCTATCCTGGTCCTGCAGCAGGGGCCAAGGGTGGGGCTGCTCGCCCATTAAAAGGGAACGTGAGCTGGGTTTAGACCGTCGTGAGACAGGTCGGTCTCTACCTGATGGAAGCGGTAGGTGTCTGAGAGGAAGTTGTCCCTAGTACGAGAGGAACGGGGCAACGCAGCCTCCGGTGTACCGGTTGTCCGACAGGGCATGCCGGGCAGCTGAGCTGTTTGGGATAAGAGCTGAAGGCATCTAAGCTCGAAGCCCATCTCGAGAAAAGACACCTCTCCATAGTTCGTCTCCGCAAGGAGATGGCTTTGGACGAAGACGGGGATATAAGATCCCGTTGATAGGACAGAGGTGTAAGCAGAAAGGCTTCGGTCGATCTGTTAAGCCTGCTGTCACTAATAGTCTAAGGCGACGGGATGCTGTTCTGGCCGCAAAATCTATGCACGATAAGAAATGTCCTATGTATATTTATGAGGACATATTTTTTTCATTATAATAGGCATTATTTCTTCTAAAGGAAATTCTATAAGATAAAAGCGGAAATGGTTTGCATATTATTTATTCTAAAAAATTGGGAGGACAATTAGCTTTTTGTTTCTTGCTTGGGCTCTTCTTTTTCTGTCTTGGGTTTTTCGTAATTTTCTTGGAATACGACTTTATTTATAGCTAGTAGAAACTTAAAGACATCGTTTGAAAGTGCTCTCTTTACAATCTGCAATCCTTCTTCAAGGTAGATTTCCTCCGGAAGTTCAAAGGTTATTATACTTTCCTGAATAGAGAACTTGAGCTTCTCCTTGTCTATAGGTATGCGTCTAGAAAAGAGTGCTCTGACCTTCTCCTCATCTCCCTTTAGTTCCTCAATTATCTCAACCTCATATTCAATAGTTTTGCCAGCTAATTTATGATTAAAATCAACATGAACTCTTCCAGATCCTATAAGCTTGACATAACATATCTTGTTGTCTAATTCTATTTCGTCACCAACCTTCAATTGGGTTGCTTTCTCTCCAAATCTTCTGAGCGGTAATATTCTAACCTTCGATGGATCCCATATTCCAAAAGCCTTTTCAGGCGGTATTTCTACCGTAGCCTTTTCACTAACAGACATTTCTCTTAATTTGCTGTCTAATCCTTCAAGTACCCACCCCTCCCCAATCGCAACTAGTCTGCTGGTATATTTCCTAGTGGGATCATGAACGTTATGCTCTTTTGCTTTTTCCTCCAAAGTTGTTTCAATAAGTTCATTGGTCTCTTTAACTGTTGATGTAAGATTCAAGTAAATTAGGCTGTCTTTTTCAAATGGCATATAACCAACCCCCCTGTCCATCAAGTTAATAAGATTTATACATTTTAATTTTTTCATTCAGCTATTTATTTTTCTTATTCTCTCTTCGCCATCAATTTCCTTAACAAGTTTCGACACTGGTTTTGGTACAAAATCTTCCCAAGGTTGTCTGGTTAGAATTTTCTTTCTTATCTCGGTAGCCATTAACTTTTCTCTTTCCTGTAATGGTACCTCTATCGTTGTGATCCCTTCTTCCGCGAAGAGCCTTAATGTAAGCGCATCATTTGAGAATATTGCATCAAATTTTGGGACTAGCATTTTAACCATTTTTGTCCACAAATAATGGGAAGTCATGTCTGGTATCGGAATAATCATCCATGTTCTAGGGTCGATCTTCCTTTGATCTAATGTAGCCTTTATCATAGTTATTCTTTCAGCGGCTGTGAAAGGATTTCGTTCTTCGTGACTTTTATTGGAACTCCCTAAACCTATGTATAGAAATTCACTCCTATCCAAAACATATTCAATAGCAAAAAGGTGCCCATTATGTAATGGCTGGAATCTTCCAATAAATAGGCCACATTTATATTTCTTCATCTAATGTGCTTCCTTATGGGGCTGATTAAAGTCTTTTGCACATAAAGTTTAATTCAATCGGCTACAACATAAAAAAAGGGATATGCCAATAATAGAAGTTGACGGTTCCACAGGAGAAGGTGGAGGACAGATACTTAGAACATCAATATCTTTGTCTATAGCAACGAATACGCCAGTACACATCTTCAATATTCGCAGTAAGAGGCCAAATCCAGGAATTCAGCCACAACACTATATGGCAATAAAAGCTGCTGCCACTATTTCTGACGCTGAACTTATAGGTCTTAAACTTTCCTCGGAATCAATCTTTTTCAAACCTAAGAAAGTTTCTGATAAAATATCACGCATCGACATTGGTACTGCTGGAAGTATTCCCCTTGTTTTGCAGACTTTAGTTCCCTGTCTAGTAACATCTAGGTTACAATGTCCGATTGAACTGATCGGCGGAACCGATGTTAAATGGAGCCCTACAATAGATTACATAAAATATGTCTTTTCTCCTTTCTTGAAAGCTGTTGGAATAAAATTATATTTAGAAATCAAGAGACGTGGTTATTACCCAAGAGGGGGAGGGCAAGTTGTTTTCGAGGTAGAGAATGTCTCTTTTCCAAAGATCCTAAAATTTAATAAAATCAACAAGGAAATCATGGTAAGAAGTATTTGCTCGAATCTACCCAAAGATGTTGCAGAACGACAAGCTTCAAAAGTATTAAGCATACTACAGAGATCAGAGCTTTATTTGAGTACTAAGACTTATGTATCAAATGGAGTGGCTCTTTCTCCAGGAACATCGGTTTTAATTTACTCAGTTGGAGAATCTGGTCCATATATTGGTTCTGACTCTATTGGTGAAAAAGGTAAGCCTGCTGAAAAAGTCGGTGAGGAGGCAGCACTTTCTTTTTTGAACGAATTTTCATCTTTTCCTAATGTAGACGCACACTTGGGCGATATGATTATTCCTTATCTTTTCCTTTCGCCTTATCCTTTAAAGGTCAAGATATCAAGGATCACTCGACACCTAGAAACAAATCTGTTTATTTCTTCCCTCTTCATTAAAAGGAAATATTCTCTTACAAAACAAACCGATGGTAGCATATTGTTGGATATTGCGTCAAATTCATGAATGGTTATAGAAACATCTAAATTAACCTACTAATAGTGGTTTGGTTAGGAAAGGTGAATAGATTGTATATTCCAGGTGCAACAGCTGTGGGAATAGTATTCAAAGATGGTGTAATCTTGGGTGCTGACAAACGATTTGCTTATGGTAATTTCATAATGAGTAGAAGGTCCAAAAAGGTGTTTATGATTAATAATAATGTTGGTGCGGCTTGTGCAGGAATGATCTCTGACATGCAGACTCTTATTAAACGTGTTCAAGCTGAAGCAAAGTTAAGGGAACTTGAAATTAGAAGGCCCGTCCCTCCTAACTCCGTCGCAAAGTTTATGTCCGCGATAATGTTCAATGAGAGACTCTATCCCCTTCTTACACAAGTAATAGTGGGTGGTGTTGATGGTACGCCATCAATTTATGTTCTTGATCCATTAGGTTCCATTATACCTGATGAATATGCGACAGTAGGTTCTGGCACGGAAATTGCTATCGGTATTATAGAAAGTGAATACAAGAAAGACATGAATGAGGAATCAGCAATAAACCTTGTTATTAAAGCTTTGAAATCAGCGATGCAAAGAGATGCTGCAAGCGGGGATGGAATAGACCTATTGATAATTAAGTCAAACGAAACTAGACAAGAAGAAATTAAGCTATAATCTCCTAATCTTTATTATAATGATTAGTATGCATTCTTATCCTACTCAACTATATCAAACTCTGAGGAAACAGCAGTATCATTTAGCTGGCTCTCACTCTGCTGTAAAGAAATGTAGCTGGCTTCATAAAAGTTTGGTCTCTGATAGAGTTTGTTATAAAGAAAAGTTCTTTGGGATAAGTTCTCATCGTTGTCTGCAGATGTCTCCTTCACTTTTTCATTGTAATTTAAGATGTCTGCATTGTTGGCGTGTTATGCCAGAAGATATAGGTCTGTTATGGGATGAACTTTCGCCTCCTGAGAAAGGTTGGGATGAACCTGAAAAAATCTATGAAGAATCTATCGTAGCTCAGAGGAGAATACTTTCAGGCTATAAATCGCTTGTTCTAAAGGGGAAGGTATCAGCAAAAAAATATGAAGAAGCACTGAACCCTTCTCAAGTGGCGATATCACTTACTGGAGAACCAACAATCTATCCTCAATTAAGTGAATTAATACAAATCTACAAGAAAGATGGTTTCACGGCTTTTTTGGTGACAAATGGAACCCTACCTAATTCTTTATGTAATCTTTCTACGTTACCTACTCAACTCTACATTTCATTAACTGCCTATGATCACGACTCCTTCGTTAAACTTAACCGCCCAATGTCAGTATCGTTGTGGGATTCAATATCCAAGTCGCTTGAACTAATGAACTCCTTAGAATGTCCTGTAGTTTTGAGAATAACTTCTATAAAGGGGTTAAATATGGAGAAGCCTGAAGCTTTTGCTAAGATAATCAGTAGATATGAGCCTCTATATGTGGAGACTAAAGGTTACATGAATATTGGATACTCAATTTATAGGTTAAAGAAAGAAAACATGCCATCGCACGAAGATGTTATGTCATTCGCTACTTCTTTATCGTCATTGACAGGCTATAAGATAGTTGGGGAGTCAAAGGATAGTCATGTTGCACTGCTTTCCAAGAAGTTGTCGTCACCACAAAGGTTTAACTGATTGTTCTATCAAGAGCAAATAGTGAATAGCCCTTTGAAGTCAATAAAGAATGATATGGCGTATGAAGAACTGCTAAAAAAGCTCGAGTCTTTAGATTCGGAAAGAGAGTTCATATATAAAGAAAGCAGATCAATACTTGTCTCCTTTCCAAAGGTCTTTACCTTACTACATGAAGATAAGGTTGGTGAAGCCAAGCAAATACTTGAAGGACTTAGAAGAAAATTGGATGATCTAAAGTCAAAGACAGACACACGGTGGCTCAAATATCTCCTTCCTGCACAGATCGAATGTGTTGAAGCTACTGTTTTTCTCATAATTATAGAGGAATCACGTGTTCCTTCCCAAAAGGAACTTAATTCTGAAATAGAAGCTTACTTGTTGGGTTTACTTGACTGCATAGGCGAACTAAGGCGTGCTGTTTATGACGAAGTAAATGAACAAAACTACGACAAAGCAATCCTTTTCTTCAATTCGATGAAGACGATCTTTGAAAGTATCTCTTCATTTTCCTATTTCGATAATATTGTCCCCTCTCTAAGACGTAAGATTGATTTAGCTAGACGACTGATTGAAGAGACATATATAGATATTACAAAAATGAAGGCATTGAAAATCTGATCGTGTCTTTATGTCCTTAATTCCGAACGATAAGATAAAGGAAATAGATAAGCTCCACAAAATAATTTCGAAAATTCGCTTTTCAAAATCTGCGGGCAAAAAAGCTTACAGGTATATTTGTGCATGTGATGTATCATATCATGAGACAAAGAAAAGACGATATGCAGTAACTGCTGCAGTATTATATGATTGTACCTCTAGGAAAACAGTTGAAAAAGAGACAGCTATTTCAGAACACCCTCTTCCTTATGTGCCCGGATACTTTTTTGCTAGGGAACTTCCACCTATCGTTTCTATGTTAAAGAGTATAAGTTCAAAAACCGATCTTATACTAGTTGAGGGTCATGGTCGTCTACATCCCAGAAAAAGTGGCTTAGCTGTTTATGTGGGTGTTTTTTTTGACAAGCCAACTATAGGTATAGCGAAGACTCTTCACGTTGGACAAGTTTTGAATATTAAAAAAAGTATTTCAGAAGTACTCTACGAAAACAAAGTTCTTGGGAAGATGATTTTTGCTCCAAATCTTAATAGAAGGTACTATGTCAGCGTAGGATATAAAATATCACTTGAAAAGGCAACAGAGATCGTTACTAGTCTTTTAGTGCAGGGAACGGACTTAATCCAAGAAGCTCATTTGTTATCAAAAACACTTATTTCTTAAATCTCTAAATACCTTCTGGGTAAAATTATGTCGTTGTCATTTAGGGACATAAAACCGTCGCTACTTTCCACACTGCTAGAGTTACTATGTATAGGTGCTAAGAATAGAGCTGTCGAAATCTCTACGATTGAATTAAGTAAACGTCTAGGAAAATCACAACAAGCTGTCTCAACTCATATTCTAGAGTTAGAAAAACTGGGTCTCATCGAGGTTACTCATAAGAAAAGACGGTCCTGCATTAAGCTCACAGTCAATGGAAACTCGGTTTTGCTGAGCCTTTACTCCAGTCTGAGAGAAATTTTCGAAGAAGTTCCAAACGTTATAGAATTTAATGGAGAGGTCTTCTCTGGAATGGGTGAAGGTTCGTACTATGTTATGATTAAAGGTTATCGGCGTCAATTTATCGAGAAGCTTGGCTTCGACCCCTATCCTGGTACACTGAATATTCGTTTAATATCTACTTTAGAAAGGCGGCAAAAGAAAGAACTTGAATATTATACTGGTATACCATTAGAAGGTTTTCATGATGGATACCGAACATATGGTGGTGGAAAATGTTTTCCAGCAATCTTGAACGATACAGTAGAGGGCGCCATAGTTATGACAAAAAGGACCCTATATGATGAATCTGTCTTGGAGTTCATTGCTCCGATGAATCTTAGAGAACGACTGAAGCTCAAAGATAGTGACAGAGTCCGCCTTAAAGTATATTTCTCGGAAAAAAATATACGTTCTATATCTCATTGACTAGGCTATCATCTTTAAGGAGCGACGAACTTTTTATTCCTCCTACGCTTTTAGTTAATCGAATGACTTTGATTTTTATCCCTTTCGATTTAGCAAATTCTTCAATCTCCTTTTCCTTGTGTGTTTGATCATATCCTAATACGACGATATTGGGAGTGATTTTTATGAGCGTATTATATATGTTATCCTTTTCTCCGATAGTTGCGAAATCTACTATTCTTAACGAATTGACTAGCTGGAGCCTTTTTTCTTCGCTATTATATGGCTTTCTTCCTCTATTTTTTTCAGCTGTTTCATCGGTGGCTACAACAATCACTAAGATATCTCCTAATCTTTTTGCCCCCTCCAAAGTTAATAGATGTCCAGGATGTATTATGTCAAAGGTGCCACCACATAGAACCACTTTGACAGATTTTCTCCCCTTTTCTGTAATGGTAAGTTGTTTACCAGTCTTTTTGATTTTTCCTTCTTTAATAAGTTGATCTATGATCTTTCCGTTTTCTTTAGGAAAGGGTGAACAAGATTCTATTATTTTTTTATAGAAAACCTTTGGGTTTTTCAATTTTTCTACAAAAATCTTTTTGACAAATTCTTTTTCTATTTTTGGACTTACCATAAGTTTTCACCATTTTAGGTCTAGAATATTCTGGAATCTTAATGCATCTAAGAGTCCTTCAGCATAGCCAACACTTAGCATAGCAAGATGTTCATCTCCTGAATTTAGAAACCTGATCGAGTCATCTAAGTAACATTCAACATTTTCAAAAAGCTCGTCAAGCTCCTTGCTTTTTTCCTGTGATATCATCTCTCTCGATTCTTTTAGTGCCTCTCTTGTCTTATTAACGTACTTATTCACCAAGTAGTCTATACGTTTTTTCAGATTCTTGGTATTATCTTTAACCTTATTCTTCCCTATATCATAGAGAACCTGTATGGCCTCTTCTTCTGTGAAATGTAATCTTGATGGGATTACGATAGAATAAGGGGGGTCTCCAAAATCGATTCCTTCCAAGTCTGATACTGTTCCAGCATAGAATTTCTGGTTATCTCTTTCAACCCGGCATGCTACAATCAAAAAGGTATCTTCTGAAAATGCGCCAAGCTTGTAAACATCTTCCGCACCTCTCAATATCTTGAAAGCGGACACAGGTAAAACGCCTTCGCCACTTTCGGTGTCAAATTCCAACAAGAAGATAGTATGTGTTCCTTTTATCAGATTATCATACAATGTATAATACACAGAAGTCGCAGGTGTACCACCTTCGCGTATGATAGTGGCAATTCGTCCAAATTTATATGGATGAAGACCACAACAACTAGTTAGTATAGAAACTATAGAAGTATTGTGAATAACAGTGCAGAGAATATTCCTTTTCTTTGCTTCAACAACGAAATTCAAATGTGTTGTTGCTAGAAGTGGATCACCTAGAACTGCTAAGCTAACATTCTTGGTTTTGGCTTGGCTCAAAATACCCTCTATCCCATCTTCAAGTTTTGCTCTCTCCAAAACGATAACTTCTTTGCCAATTTGGAAACTTAAAGCTTTGACAAAGTTGCTTGGCACTGGTGTGGTGTATTCATCAATATATATTACATCACTTTTTTTAAAAGTATCTATTCCGCGTAGATTTATCGAATTAATTCCATTAACTCCAAGTCCAACAAGTGCAAACATATCATTAACCTCTTTATTGTCGTCAACAGTTCTTTTAATCTTTATAAAAAAGTTGGCTTATAATAAAAAGTTAAAAATGTCCAAAAGGCACCAAAAACGGTTTAGACCAATAGGGCCTGTGGCTCAGCCAGGCAGAGCGGCTGGCTCTTAACCAGTAAGTCGTGGGTTCAACTCCCACCAGGCCCGCTTTAACCCTCTTATAATTATTCTTATATTGTGGTCAAGAATAATCCTCTACGTGTTAGTCGCCAGAGATGTAGTAACTTTTTACGGGCATGAATTGATAAAAGCGACGCATAGGTCTACCTTCGAAATAACTACCGAAGACTTCCTTGGACCTAAAGGTGATTGCATTATTGGAATTAACGCTTCTAAATCATGCTATGACTTAAATCCTTTACTGAAGAAGGTGTTGAAAAACAATAATGCCAACGTCATGTTGACTCTAATGGTTGAAGAGAATCTCTTCAGGCTTTCTGCATGTGGTTCTAAACAATTGATTTTATCTGACAAAAAAAGTATGGTTATTCGAACTAGTAGTTTTATCTGCCAACGTACTCTTATTATAAAAGCATCATCATCCGCCTATGATCTTCCAAGGTCCATGATCAATATGTTGAAAAGAAGAGATCAAATAGGCGTCATGATTTTGGAAGCTATAATGTCTCGTTAATTGGATATCCATCCTCTCCTATTAGAGGAACAAAAACGCATTTCGTCTTTTTTTCTATCTTTAATCCTCCATCTGCCATCTTTCTTCCTTTGGTCAGGGTTTGAAATAATACTCCACCAATTGGCGCTAGGAGGGCTCCTCCGACTTTAAGTTGTTTTATCAAAGCTTTTGGAAATCTTGGTGAAGCTGCTGTGATTGTTATCTTGTCGTAAAACTCTCCCTCAACTCTAGGCGGATATCCTAAGCTACCGTCTCCTTCTACAACTTGAACGTAGTCTAAATAGCTAGCCTTATTGATGTTGCCTTTGGCAAAATTGACAAGACTAGGAATTCGTTCTATAGTAACTACTTTGTTTTTCAAATCTTTTTTTCCATCGCTTACAATATATGCCATCAAGGTGGCATTATAACCACTTCCAGTCCCGATTTCAAGTACATGTTCTCCTTTCTTTAGCTCAAGTTCTTCTAACATTATCGCTATCATATGGGGTGCAGATATAGTTTGGCCAGTGTTACCTAGAGGTAATGGTACATCGAAGTAGGCTTCCTCAATCATATTTGACCAAACAAATGCCTCTCTGGGTACATTTAGGAAAGCGGATTCAACTTCCTTACTTTTAATTATATTATCATCTTTTAATCCATTAACCAGAATCTTTCTCTGTTCTTCAAAAGTTCCACGCATTATAACCACTGATCTAAAGAGAAAACCTTCTCTTTCTTTACTGTTTCGGCCTCTCTTTGTTTTTTTAGTATATTCAAAATACGTTCTTCAGAAAATTCATGCATATCACATAAAAAGCTTAGTAAGCCTTCTTCATCTATGCTCTTGAAAGATATATCAAAATTCTCTAAAACCTTCGGTTTCAAGAAGATCTCCCGGATGGCATTATAATCAATTACCTTCAAGCTTTCTTCAATATTTGGTATCTTCTCTAAGCTTCCATATTGCTTTACAGCCTTTAGAGCCTTAACAGGCCCATAGCCTCTGAATCCATCTGGATCAAAGTCTGTTCCAACAAGAATTCCTATATCAATCAACTGCTCACGGGTTATGCCAAGATTACTTAAAACCGAATCCAACAGTATCTCTTCCGGCTTTATTTCTTGATACAAGTTTTTACCTGGCAACTTTCTTTTTCCTGCAATGGTGATGTTACGACATAGTCTCTTCCCTCCAAAAAGGAGAGCATCATAATCTTGTGAGACTGCAGCATAAGCCTTATCTTTGGCGGAAAGATATGAAGCAGTTGCTTCGCCTTCTGATGGTGCTTGAGCCCAAGGAATCCCTAGCAAATCTAGAAGCTTTTTTGCGTCATTAACCATTCCATCAGTTAGATAAGATGTAATTTTTGCATATTTTTTTGCTGCCTCTATCTCCCCTCTTTTCAATGCTACCGTGTACTTGACCTTTGCTTCTTCCTTTACTGCTCTTCTTCTACTGATCTCTAAGTTCTTCATCTGGGGTGGTGCACCATCAAATATATAGACAGGTTTTATTCCTATGGTTATCAAGTTCATTGTACGGTAAAATAATCCGCTTAGGTGACTTGTCACGTTTCCTTTGGAATCTCTTAACAGTTCACCCATTCTACCTCTAATTATGGACAAAAATTGATATAAAGCATTGTAGGCATCAATTGCTAATATTTTTCCTTCTAATTCATTAAGTGATATTTTCCTCGGCGTAATAATATCTTTTATATCAACTCCCATTTACCCTTCTTCCCTTTTACGCAAATTTACTTTTTCTATTCTCTTTTTATCCTTTCCTACCCAGTTTGTAATTATTAATCCATTTATTTCAAGGTCAAGTAATATATTGTTTATTTCACGTAAAGAGAACTCCAAATTTTCTTTCTTTAAGCTATCAACTAACTCCTTGTCTGTCATAGCCCCTTGAACATTTAATTTGCTAATGATTATGTGCTTAAGATTTGTCTTCAATCTGCTCACCTTATATCAAAGTTCTTCTCTTTTTATCTTTTTACAAAAAGAATTAATTGGAGTTAAAGTAACTTCAACTTCCCTGTTATCTTCTCTATCTTTTCTTCTTCGTCTGGTCCAATTCCAACGCAGGTTATTGTTCCAGGAGGCACCTGAGTCAATCCTTTGTCCTCAATAATGGAATATAATATATTGTTTCTCTCAGCGATTTCTGTTATTTCAAATATCTTATCTAAACTATCGACCTTTAAAACGACTTTCTTTTGTCCACTTTCCCACCATTTTCTGAACAGTTCCGGTCTTTCCTTGTTGGTTTGTTCTGCACTTGTCAAGGAGGCATGAGCCACTTGAGCTGCAACCTTTCCTTTTTGCATCTTCAAATCATTTCTCACGACAATCGCCTGTTTGTAATCCTTTTGTGGCATTTTCTCATTTTAAAGTTCATTCCAGTTAGAATATTAATCTTTAGTTTACAAAAAGAATTAATGATTTTCCAATAAACCAGAGATTGAGGTAAAAAAACTAGCCGTAGACGCCTGTAATAATGGTCACTTCAGTAAAGAGTTCCCTCTTTGCTTTACATATTGGGCAAATATAAGGCGGTTCTTCTCTAAAGCACATATATCCACATTGTCTACAATACCAGACCTTTTTTTCCCCCTTTTGCATCTTCAAAGGAGCATTAATAGGCTGGGCTGCTTGGTCTTGAATTATGGATTTTAGATCTTCTTTGGAGGTAGCATTCTGTTTATCTATAGGCCTTCGTTCTGGGATCGGCGATATCTCTTTCCTCCCTTCGTAAACATCTTTTCTTAAAAAAAGTGCACAATAACAGCACCCATATTCTTCCACATCTATGTCCCGATAATCACAAGGGCATATTATGTCTTTGTCTAAGTCAAACTTTCCTGTAGCAAGTCTACATGGGCAAGAGGGATAACCATATCGTTCTTCATTTTGTCTGAGTCCTTCAAGAAGGTCTCTTAAAAAACCACTATTAGGATTTAGGTAGTATCCATGCGTCTTAGCATCACTTTCTGCTCTATGTCGCACTTTTTCTAGGTTTATCAAAGTTCTAGAACCTCTTTTATTTTGTCGGTAAGGAATCCAGTGATCAAAATTTTATCGTCCACAACCATAGTCGGAAACGCTACCACTTCCCCTCTATTACGGATATCTTTTCTTATCTTCTCTTGATCTACTTCTTTGCACAAATCAATATCAATATATTCATACTCGATATCGTTATCGGACAGGAACTTCTTTGTTTTCTTGCACCATGCACATGTACTAATAGTATAAATCAGGACTTTATGCTTACCGTTTTTCCCTTGAACTTTAACCGTTTCCATTTTCTATTACCTATTTTTCTGAAAAGGTTGGTTTTGATATAAATGTTCCCTATTTCTAGGAAGTATGCACTAAAAAGTATAACCACATTATTATAGTAAGACATAGTTAATTCTTATTAAACAGTCAGGTAAAGGATTTTATAATGTCTACTGATACTGATGTTCTTGTCGCAGGAGGGGGTTTCTCAGGTCTATTTTTTGCGAAAGAGTTGTCAAAGAAAGGATTTGCTGTCAGGGTTTTTGAGGAACATAACGAAATAGGTCACCCAAACAAATGTAGTGGGGTAGTATCATTAAACTCATTAAAGAAGTTGGGTCTCTTACCTACAGAAAGATACCTTCAAAATCGTTTCTCCAAAATAATGTTCTATTCACCTAGCGCTAGTAAAATTTTACTAAACTTCAGTTCACCAGATATTTTAGTATTGAACCGTTATGAAATAGATAACTTTCTTGCAGAAGAAGCCACTAAAAATGGTGCAGAACTTTCTATCTCTTCTAGAATAAAAGACGTTTACCAAGACATATCATCAATAAGGGTCAAGTTAGCGGATGAAAAGACGGTTTCTTCCAAATACTTGGTTGATGCAAGGGGCGTAACATCCTATACAAATAAAGAAGGAATCTATAATGGTATTCAATCTTATGCTCTTTACAAGAATTTTGAACCAGATTGCATGCATGTGTTCTTTGACAAAAAAATCGCTCAAAACTTCTTTGCATGGTTGATTCCAATAGACGAATATGTGGCGAAGGTCGGTCTAGGAACAAAGTCACAGCCAATAGAATCCTTTAACAACTTTCTAAGCAAAATAAATGTAAAACTCCCTTTTAACCGCAATATTGCTCCAATAATTGTAGGTGGTCCAATTGAACATTTTATAGAAGGTCGCATGCTTCATGTTGGAGATTCAGCTGGTCAAACAAAACCAACCACGGGTGGTGGAATCTATTTTGGTGGAGTTGCCTCTTTACTAGCTTCTGAAGCTTTCGAAAATAAGTTACAAAATCAGGGCAGCTCTCTTGTCAAAGATTATGAAAAGAAATGGTTCTCTAAATTCAAGAAAGAAACCGAATATATGAAGCTTGCCAGAACATACTTTGAGAAAATGGAAAACTATGATATTGAAAAACTTTTTACAACAATCAAAAGCTCATATTCAGATCAAATTAACTTAGAAATGGACTATGATTTTCATATATCTTCGCTGATAAAGAGTCTTGGTGTCAAATCTTTTCTTTCTATCGCTATGAAAATATTTGGTACTTCAGTAAAGGCTTCCCTAAAGAAATTCATTTATATATAATGCTTTAAATGGTAAACTTTATTTATTATAAGAAGCGACTGCGTGGTGTGTCCTCCGTAAAATACCCAAAATGTACTTCCTGTAATAGGCCTATAGCCTTTGGAGAAAAAGTTGTAAAATTTAATTGCCCAAACTGTGGTATAGTTCAGATATGGCGCTGCGAAAAATGCAGGGCGTTTGCTAGATCTTATAAATGCGTAAACTGTGGCTTTGAAGGACCATAGGTGTTCATAAATGGGTAAAATGGTTATCAGGTATAAGATCTTTCCAGACGACATTAGCGTAGACCTACAAGGCCTTTATAACGAAATCAAACAGAAACTAGAAGGAAAAGCTGAAATTGGGCAGTTCAAGAGCGAACCTATTGCTTTTGGGCTAAGTACGATAATCTTAGATGTTCGAATGGCTGATAAAGCAAACGTAGATGCTATTGAATCAGTAATAAAAGGAATAAAAAATGTAGGAGAATTAGAAGCCATAGCTTCGACAAAGATCTAATTTTCTTCCTTTTCTTTTAATATAACTTCGTACCAAATTTTCTTTCCATCCTTATAAACATAGTATGCATTGAGAGCTTTCATGTTTGGATACTTCTCTTTAACCCTGTTAATCGCTGTTTTCCGATAATTTACTTTCGGTTTAATCTTAAGAACACCGAGATGCTTGGGTCTTCTTCCAGATGTGGGTCTTTTTATTCTCTTTCCACTTCTACTTAACTTGGCTCTAACAATTACGTAACCTTGCTTTGCTTTGTACCCTAAAGACCTGGCCCTATCCAATCGAGTCGGCCTTTCTATTTTCACTATTGAAGGTTCTTTCCTCCACTTTTCAGCTCTAACTTTAAGTACTGATCTATTTTCTATGTATACTTTTCTCCAAGTCTGTCTTATTTGTTTATACATAGCCAACGCACTGCTGTCAAACAAACATATTAAATTTTACCTTTTTTAGAACAGAAGGTGGGATAGTAGATGCTGGAAATAGATAAGCTTGCACTAACTAACTTGATAGAAGAGAAGAAGCCTAAACGGGTTTTGGTAAGTTGCCCATCCGGAATCTTAGTTAAATGTG
>Ga0315289_10004406_pt1 | contig 21005 bp, 16 predicted proteins | sample YL17G11_40_MG_FD_203452 | JGI IMG/M metagenome (GOLD analysis project Ga0315289, IMG submission 203452) | Sediment microbial communities from Yellowstone Lake, YNP, Wyoming, USA - YL17G11_40 | ecosystem: Environmental > Aquatic > Freshwater > Lake > Sediment | place: USA: Wyoming | collected... | reverse complement strand
CGCAGACTTTAGTCTGCGAAAACCGTTTGTTGAATTCCAACAGCTTACGTCCATATGGACGGCTACAAAGTCAAAACATGATTATGACACACCCTCAAAGTGGAGAGGGGGACTAAGGGGGTGAGGTTTCTATTTCTGATTGGCTGTAGCAGTTGAAATATTCTTCAAGAAAAGTTCTGCCTCCTTTAAAAGAATCTCCTTTTTGTTTAAATCTGGGTCATCTAAAACCATCTCCAGAAGATGGTTCAATATTTGACCGACCAAAGGTGAAGGTTGTAGATTGAATTTGTCCATAATGTCGTTTCCGCTGACTTCCAAATCTTTTAATCCAAATGGCGGTTTTCTCTCCAATTCTAATCTTATCTTCTCTTCCAATTCATCCACGTCCTTTGTATTTCCCCCTTTGCCTTGAGCGACCACATCGGCTCTGCGTAAGTCTAAAAGGGAAAAGACAAGCTCCTGTCCCATCTTTCTTATCAATCTCCTTACCCCTTTGTCGGTCACCCCGGTAGTGAACATGTGTTTATCCACCAAAAGAGTCACCTTTTCGATGATTTCGTTGGAATAACGTAGTCTTTCTAAAATCCTTTTGGTTACCTTCGATCCTTTTTTATCGTGCCCGTAAAAGGTAGAACCGTCCTGGGTCAACTCTCGGCATTCCGGTTTTGAAACATCATGAAATAGAGTGGCTAAACGAATCACCAATTCCCGAGGAGCAAAATCCACAGTTTGTATGGAATGCTCAAAAACATCATTAGCATGATAACCGCCAGGCTGATCTACTCCCACTCCCACTTCCAGCTCCGGAAAGATTCTTTTCAAAAGCCCGGTCCTTTGCATCAATCTGAAACCGGTGCTGGGATATTTTGCTTTCAACAAAAGTTTGTTTAATTCCTCTTGAATTCTTTCCGCAGAGACGGTGGAAATCAACCCCACATTTTCGCATAGACTCCGGTAAGTTTCCCCCTCTAACTCGAATTCAAATCTTGCCGCAAACTGCACCGCTCTTAACATACGCAAAGGATCATCTCTAAAAGAATTGGGATTGGTGATACGGATCAATCTTTTCTTGATGTCTTTTTTACCCTCCAACGGATCCACCAATTTTTTTGTGGTAAGGTCCTCTGCCATAGCATTTATGGTGAAATCCCGACGGGACAAATCATCTTCCACTCTTAAATTGTGATCAAACTCCACCTTGAAATCCTTATGCCCCGGACCGGTGCTATATTCTTTTCGAGGTAAGGCAATGTCAAAAACACTCTCGCCATCATATTTCGTATAAGGCAAGAACTTTATCACCCCAAAGGATTTGCCCACCAAATCGACCTTTCCAAAATTTCTAAGAAGAGAACAAAGATCGTCCACCGGTATTCCGGTCACCAGATAGTCCTTGTCCTTGTCCGGAAGGATGGGGGAAATATATTTATCCCTTACCGCTCCTCCCACCTCATAGATTTTCCCTTTTTCCAGAAGCGCTTTTATAATCTTGTCACTCAATCCCGCTATCTTTTCCATAGTTTTTTACAAAAACGAAAATTTAAAACTACAATCCAGATTTTACCTCTCACCCTATGCGTAAGCATCTTCGATCGTCCCCCTCCCCACAGTTGTGGAGAGGGGTTCACCCTGAAGGGATTCACCCTGAAGGAGACGGGGGGTGAGGTTACAAAAGGATTTTAACTACGAACCATGAACTATGAACCACGAACTATTCGCGTTCCAGCATTCTTTTTCTTCACAGAATCGTAAGCCTTAGGTATTGAGGTTATAATCACCTCTTTGCCTCCAGACTCCAAAAACTGGATGGCCGCCTCTATTTTTGGACCCATGCTCCCGGGTGGAAAGTGTCCTTCGGCTAAATATTTCTTGGCTTCGTCTACCGTAAGTGTATCTAAATCTTGTTGTAAAAGCGTAGCATAATTTAAGGCAACTTTCTCCACCTCAGTTAAGATCAAAAGTAGCTCCGCGCCGATATCACGAGCCAAGATGGCGGAGGCTCTGTCTTTGTCGATGACCGCGTCCACCCCTTCAAGCTTGCCTTCGTTTTCCACATAAACCGGTATTCCACCACCACCCGCGGCGATCACAATGACTCCATTTTGCACCAACGTTTTTATAGTTTTTTTTTCCACGATCTCCAAGGGAATGGGGGAGGGAACCACCTTTCTCCACATCTTACCCCGATCCTCTTTAACCACCCAGCCATTCTCCTTTGCTAATCTTTTGGCTTCTTCCTTTGAATAAAATTGTCCAATGAATTTGGTCGGTTTTTTTATGGAGGGATCGTCTTTGTCCACGATCACCTGGGTAACTATGGTGGCTACATCTCTTTTTATCTTTTCTTTTTTAAGTCGATTTCCCAGCGACTGCTCGATCATATATCCCATTCCTCCCTCGGTATCCGCTACGCAAACTCCTAAAGGAAGAATAGGAGCTTTGCCCCGGGCAAGCTCCACCCTTAAGATGGCATTTCCCACCTGAGGTCCGTTGCCGTGAGTTATGGCAAGATTGTAGCCATCTTTTATCAAGTGAACTATTCCCTCCAAGCTTTCTCTGGTGTTGGCAAACTGCCGGGCAATGGTATCTTCTTCGCCTTTTTTAGTGATGGCATTGCCCCCCAAAGCCACCACCGCTATCTTTTTTCTGTGCATAAACTATGTAAAGCGCGAACAAAATATATTTATTTTAGAAAATCAAACCTATAACTTTTGTCTTCTTTTTAGAAAATTTTCAATTACCTCGTCTAAATCGGGCTTGCCTATCTCCTGCAATTCATATCGCACCCGGACCGAAGGTTTATTGATCTTCAAGATTTTGGTCAAATCCACCGGGGTGGCAATCACAACCGAATCGCACAAGGTTAAATCTATGGTCCTCTCCAAATCCTTTATCTGCTTCTTGCCGTACCCCAGGGCTGGAAGAAGTGTGCCTATTTGAGGATAATTCTCAAAGGTCTTTCTGATTTCACCCTTCACCCAGGGTCTTGGGTCCACTATCTCTTTTGCGCCAAATTTCTGAGCGGCGATTATCCCTGCTCCATACCTCATTCCGCCATGAGTCAAAGTTGGTCCGTCCTCTACCACCAAAACCCTTTTTCCCCGAATTAGCTCAGGTTTGTCGATATATATAGGTGAAGCGGCTTCTATCAAAGTTGCTTTGGGATTTATCATTTTTACGTTACATCTGACTTGCTCTATGTCTTCATAGTCAGCGGTATCAACTTTGTTTATCAACACCACATCTGCTAACAACAAGTTCGTTTCGCCCGGAAAATAAGAAAGTTCATCTCCGGGCCTATGTGGGTCCACCACGGTGATATGTAAATTTGGCACAAAGAAGGGAATATCGTTGTTCCCTCCATCCCAGACTATAATTTCGGCTTCTTTTTCTGCCTCTTTCAAAATCACTGCATAATCCACTCCGGCATAAACCACAGTCCCTTGCATTATATGCGGCTCATATTCTTCCCTCTCCTCTATGGTGCAATGGTGCTTATCCAAATCCGAGATGGAGGCAAAGCGTTGACAGATTTGTTTAGTCAAATCACCGTAGGGCATGGGGTGTCTTATCACTACCGGTTTTTTCTTTTTCTGTTTTAACAATTGGCAAACTTTCCGAGTGGTTTGGCTCTTTCCACTTCCGGTTCTTGTGGCGCAGATGGCAATTATGGGACGTTTAGATTTCAACATGGTGCCGTTTTTCCCAAGTAACCTGAAATCTGCACCCGAGGCGGTTACTACCGCGCCCCTTTCCATTACATATTGATTGGAGACATCGCTATAAGAGAAGATCACCTCGTCAATTTTGGATTTCTCTATCAATTTTTGCAAATCATCTTCAGATAAAATAGGGATGCCCTGCGGATAGAGTTTACCCGACAGACCAGCTGGATATTTTCGGTTCTCAATATTCGGAATCTGCGTGGCGGTGAAGGCAATCACCTCGTATTGAGGGTTGTCCCGGAACACTACATTGAAATTGTGGAAATCCCTTCCCGCCGCACCCATGATCAAGACTCTTTTTTTTCGCATAAACCTTCCTTACTTAAGATTATATTACTAATACAAATACACAAATTTTTTTTACATTCCACTTGATTTCCTCCTCACCTCGAAGATGTATACATACCTCCCTCTCCCCTTGGGGGAGATTGAGCGAAGCGAAATGCATAGCAGGGTTAGGGTGAGGGGGTAGGCATCGTATCAGAAATAATTACGTTTGTATCAGCTTTTAAATGCTGGCGGGCGCTCATCCTTTTGATGTTGACTGAAAACAGGTAGAGCGCCCACCTTAATCTAAATAAAACGAAAATTCACTCTCCCAAAAGTTAAGGTATCACTTCATCAATTTGTGCCTTTTGAAGTTTTCCGCTAAACTCGACATAGATTGCCTTCCATTCAGAGAAGACATCTAGTGCCGCAGTGCCAGCTTCCCGATGTCCATTTCCGGTGTGGTTGGTTCCACCAAAGGGAAGATGAACCTCAGCTCCGATGGTGGGAGCGTTAACATAGAAAATGCCGGTATAGGAATCTCTCATCGCTATGAAAGCTTTATTGACGTCCTGAGTGTAAATCGAGGCGGAGAGCCCATAGATGGTGCCGTTGTTTATCTCGATGGCTTGCTCCAGGCTATCGCAAGGGATAATGGAAACGACCGGACCAAAAATCTCCTCCTGGGCAATTCTCATCTTAGGATCCACATCCCCAAATATGGTAGGCTCATGAAAATATCCATATTTGTAATCTCCAGACGTAAGCCTATTGCCGCCACAGAGAAGCTTTGCCTCTTTTTTGCCGATCTCCACATACTCCATCACCGTATTTAGCTGATCCTCACAAACCGAGGGTCCCATCTCCACATTGGGATCCAAGCCATTCCCCACCCTCAAAGCCTTCGCTCTGGCCACAAATCTGTCGGTGAATTCTTTGATAACTTTCTTATGCACTATTACCCTGGAGGAGGCGGTGCATCTTTGTCCGGTGGTGCCAAAGCCCCCCCACACCGCTCCATCCACTGCCAGATCGATATTGGCATCGTCCATCACCATTATGGCGTTCTTTCCACCCATCTCCAGATGGGTGTGTCTAAAGGCGGGAGCACAAATCTCAGAAACCGTCTTTCCCACGGCGGTGGAGCCGGTGAATGTGACCACCTTAACAGCATCCGATTTCATTAACGGCACGCCGACTGCTCCCCCTGATCCAGCAACAAGATTCACAACTCCTTTGGGGATCCCTGCCTCTTCACAGCATTTCACCAGATTATAGGCGGAAAGGGGAGTGTAGGAGGCCGGCTTAAACACCATTGTATTTCCGCAGACCAGGGCGGGCATCAATTTCCAAGAGGGGATAGCCATGGGAAAATTCCAGGGAGTGATCATAGCGCACACTCCCATGGACATTCTTACGGACATCATAAATTTATTAGGAAGCTCAGAGGGGGTGGTCTGTCCGAATTGTCTTCTTCCCTCTCCCGCCATGTAGTAACTCATGTCGATGGCTTCTTGAACATCACCCCTGGTCTCTTTCAAGACCTTTCCCATCTCTTGGGTCATCTGTCGAGAAAAGTCCTCTTTTCTTTTGACCAACATTTCAGCTACCTTAAAGATCATCTCGCCTCTTTTAGGAGCAGGAACCAATCTCCACTTCTTATATGCCTCCTTTGCCGCATTAACCGCCCTTTTAACGTCCTCCCCATTGGAAGCTTGAAATAGTCCCAAAAGCTCCCGGGTATCGGCTGGGTTACGATTCTCAAATGTTTTTCTGGTAACCGAATCAACCCATTCCCCATTTATGAAGTTTTTGTAAACCTTGGCATCTGCCATATTACCTCCTTAATTTTTGAGCTTGTTTTTGAGTTTCATATCACTTTTTGACGATTCAAATAACAATCATTTCTTCAGATTAAGAATCCCTATCTTTAGGAACTGATAAGGGATTTTTGAAAACGTAAATATACATCTCAACTCGTCAACTGTCAACTCTTTTCGACAATTTTCTTTGAATTTATTTCTAAAAATCACACATGACCCTTAATAGCTAAAATTCGTATCTAATTACAAATCAATAGCTTAACTTTTCATTCCACATAAACTTAGTGCATTTTGTAACGAGCTTACAAAGATGGTCTTAGCTGTTGTTTCGGGGTGACCCCACCCCGCAACATGAATGCCAGGAGGAGGACTCCAGATCAACAAGGTATTCAGAGCATCTGTGGATGAGGCTCCCAGCCCATAAAAACTAGAAATGTCTTGACAAAAGATTAAGGGAGGAATATATACAAGATGACAACAAATGAGAAAAAAATTAACGCGCAAATTCTACAATCGCCCCACCCTGAAAGTCGCCAAAGAGCTTTTGGGAAAATATCTGGTGATTGAGAAGGACGGAAATTATGTTTCTGGCAAGATCGTGGAAACTGAAGCATATATAGGTCGGAATGATCCTGCCAGCCACGCCTATCGAAAAGTTACCCCTCGAAATAAAATCATGTTCGGCGATCCCGGATATGTTTATGTCTACTTCACTTACGGGATGCATCACTGCCTGAATTTTGTCACCGAAAAAAAAGGATTTCCAGCCGCGGTTTTGATCAGAGCTTTAGAGCCTGTGGATGGAATCGAAATAATGAAGAAGAGAAGAAATACAAATGATTTGGTTAATTTAACCAACGGCCCTGCAAAGCTATGCCAAACTTTGGAAATTGACAGAACTTTGAATGGAGCAGATGTCTGTTCGGATATAATGTATGTTGAAGATCGGGGTAAAAAGCCAACTAAAATTGCTTCAAGTTCCCGAATGGGGATAACGGAAGGAAAGAACAAAAAATGGAGATTCTATATAGAGAACAATAATTTCGTTTCCAAATGAAGTTGCTTGAGGTGTCAGAACCCTGTTCTGACACAGAAAATTTTGCCCCAATTAAGAAATGATCGTGGCTCTTTGAATATGCCCTTTTTCCCGTTGACTTTGTCCTTTTGATTTCTTACTTTTCCTATGGATCCGAAATAGGACAAAAAAGAACGCCGTATATGTTTTAAAGATTCATCCTGAAGGCATCATCTGAAGGAAAGGTGGAAAAATATTGGACACGATTCTTCAATTTTTAATTATTGCCCCACCCATTCTTTTTGCTTTGACCGTGCATGAATATGCGCATGGGCGGGTGGCGTTAAAATTTGGCGATCCTACAGCTAAGAACGCTGGAAGATTGACTTTGAATCCATTATCCCATCTCGATCCCATTGGAACTATCATGCTTTTTCTCATTCATCTGGGATGGGCAAAGCCGGTTCCAATTAATCCATACTATTTCCGCGATCCCAAAAGGGATATAATGTGGGTCTCTTTAGCCGGTCCGGGAGCAAACATCTTGACCGCTTTCGGTTGTGGCCTGATTATTCGGTTTTTAAATATCCTACCTGTCAACCCCGATTTACACTCATCTGCGTTCGGGATTATCAGCGTGATGATAGTTTATGGTCTTGTCATAAATCTGGTCTTAGCTTTTTTCAACTTGATTCCAATACCTCCGTTGGATGGATCGAAAATCTTGATGGGGATTTTACCTCCGCAATATGAGGAACCTTTTATGCAATTAGAAAGATTCGGTCCATTTTTGCTCATCGCCATCATCTTCATTGGTCAAGCCTTACATATTCCTATACTGTGGGGAATTTTATCCCCCTTTGTAAGTTTTTTCAGCTATCTTTTTGCCGGCGCAGATTTCACCCGATTTTTCTGAAAGAGATTAAGGGATTAAGCAGATGTAGGTCGGGCTGGCGTATGCCTGCCCGACAGATTTATTAATATGTTCAAATTCATATCTTCATTATTAATCTTAACCGCCTTTCTAATTTTCGATTGTGCTCCGAAGCCAAAGATTTTGCCTGAGGAGAGGACGCCAGAAAACGTTTTAAAATGCGCAGTTGAAAATCAGGTAAAATTTGAAACTTTTGCCTGTGTGATGGATTTGAAACTCAAAGGTGAGAAGGCAAAATTCTCAAGCACCGTAGAATTCTTCTATAAGTCGCCAGATATTTTTTCATTTTATCCTCGATCATTTTGGGGAGCAAACATTTTCAAAGCAAAAGGCGAAGATGACAGCCTGACGCTTTATTTCCCTAATGAAAACCAGTTTTATAGGGGCGACTTTTCTGGCTTCGAAAAAAGTGAATTGTGGGGTGTAAAAATAGATCTGAAGACAATCTTGCAAATAATCACCGGTGAGAATGGCTTGGGTGAAAAAGATGTGCTTTACCTGGGACATGATAAAAATAACTTCACTTATAAATTTGAAAATGAAAGGTGGATTAAACAATACTGGATTGATTTTAATAAATGCCGTCTCATGAAAAGTCTATGGACAGATAAAGAAAAAGGGGAGGTTTACAAAATAGAAAATAAGAATTTTGTAACATTGCAAGATGTGGAATTACCGAAGATCATAGAAATAAAATCAAGCACCAAAGAGTCAGCTAAGATCAAATTTATTGAGCGTAAATTCAATCTTACCATCCCGGAAAAAAAATTCCAACTTAAAATTCCCCCCGATGCTAAAAGGATTACTTTCGAATCTAAGCAGAAGTAGTCTTTGGAAATAAAATCAGCCCGTAGTTGCCCAATTTATTGGGCATCCCAAGTTTTAGTGGAGTTAAGGCGGGAAAATCTTCACGGATTACCTCCACTTGCTCAAAGACCAAACTAAAATTTGTTGACTTTTGGGCAAGCTTATGTTAATATAATTTTTAAGAATTTTGAGTGAGATTTTATGATTTTTAAAAAGATAGAACATATTGGAAAAAAAATTCTGGTTCTCATTTCTAGATTTTTCCTAAAACCGGAAAAACTTAAACCTGAAGACGTGAATCTTCCCGGCATCAGAAAGATTCTGGTCATCCGGCAGGATGATCGGATAGGGAATTTGATCTTGACCACGCCCCTTCTTTCTGCCCTAAGAAGATTTTTTCCAAAGGCACATATATCCTATCTTGCCAGCAAGACTTTTCATACCCTCTTTTCTAATTCAAGTCTGGTGGATCAGATTCTTGTGGCAAAAAAAAGACAATATATATTTCATCCTCTTTCGCTTGTATTTTTTATCAGGAAGATAAGAAAGCAAAAATTTGATTTAGCTTTTGACTCAAGCGATGAGAATAATTTCTCCCTCAACAATTCTTTTTTGGCTTATCTTTCCGGGGCAAAATACAGGATAGGTTACAAAAAGCCCAACAGCAGTCTATTTTTGAATCTGGAAGTTCCTTCGTTTTCTCTCCAAAGGCATGCGTCGGAAATGCATCTTGATTTATTGCGGTTTTTGGTGGGCTACTTTACGGGAGCCGATTTAAAGATTGAAGTTGATCCAAAAAATAGATTCTCTGTTAAACAATATCTCCAAGAAAAAAGTATACGCTCTGATGATTTCTTGATCGGTATAAATGTTGGGGGGACAGGAAAGAAAAGATGGGATTTGAAAAATTTTACCCACTTGGCAGACTGGCTAATAGAAGAGTTCGATGCCAAAGTTATTTTTATCTGGGGACCTGAAGAGAAAAAAGTCGTCAAGGGAATCACTCTGAAAAATGAGAATAAGCAGATCTTATCCGATTTGTTTCCCCTTCCAGTCTTAGCCGCTCTGATTGAAAGATGCAACTTATTTATCTCTGGCGACACTGGTGCTATGCATCTTTCGACGGCAGTGGGAACACCAACCTTAGCTTTGTTTTTGGATTCCGACCCCTTAAAGTTCGGACCCAAAGGAAAAACCCATAAGATTATTTGTTCATCAAATGGCAAGATCTCGGTTGACACAGTGAAAAAGGTAATAAAAGAGATGATGGAAACACCGGTGTTGGTTAAAGAAAGAATTTGAGAAGAAAGCTTGGGCGTTACGTATATTCCATTGAATTGTAAAGATATAGGTGTATTATATGAAGCTTTACTTTAGATTACTATCCTATTTGAAGCCGCACTTGAAATATTTGATCCCGGCTATGATTTTTATGATTCTTTTCGCCGGCATGAGCGGTTTTTCCATCACTATGGTAGTTCCTTTGACCAAGATCATTTTTTCCGGGCAGGAGGTGATTACTCAGGATAATCCCTCTACGCAAGAGATTGAACGAGGTAAGGAGAAGGGTCTATTAGTGCTTCTGCCCAAGCTTTTGAAAGAGAAATTCAATCAGCTAATGATGGGGAAAACCAGATTGGAAACCTTGGGACGCTTCTGTATTTTGGTTTTCTTAATTTTTTTGGTTAAGAATCTTTTCTGGTATGGTCAGAGCTTTTTGATTGTGAGGGTGGAACAAGGCGTGATCATGGATTTGCGAAATAAACTTTATGGTCATTTTCATCTGTTACCTTTAGAATATTTTCATGGACAGAAAACCGGGGTTTTGATCTCTCGAATCACTAACGATATTAACTTAGTTAAAGGAGCCGTGGCTAATGGTTTTGCTGAAGCTTTACGGCAGGGATTTCTTTTGCTGGTATATCTGTTTTTGGTCTTTTGGGCAAGCTGGAAGTTGGCACTACTTGCTTTTCTTCTCTTTCCACCAGCTATAATCTTAATTGGAAGGTTTGGACAGAAGGTAAGAAAATCAAGCGCTCTCACTCAGGAAAAAATGGGAAACATGACCTCGGTATTACAGGAGACCATCTCTGGAATCAGGGTGGTTAAAGCATTTGTCATGGAGAAATTTGAAATCCAAAAATTTACTGATACCAACAAAGATTATTTCAAAACCATGGTCAAGCTCACCCGCATAGGTTCTTTGGGTCCCCCTTTGACTGAGATTTTAGGAGTATTTGCCGCGGTTTTGCTTTTGTGGTTTGCGGGCAAAGATATGGTGACTGGAAATTTGGATCCAGGGAGGTTTTTTCTTTTTCTTTTCGCCATGCTTTCATTAATGCAGCCGGTAAGGAGCTTAAGCCAACTGAACATCGATATTCAACAGGGGCTAGCCGCAGCCAAAAGGATTTTCGAGGTTTTGGATACCGAGCCTAAGATTAAAGATAATCCCGAAGCCATAAGAATAAATTTCTTGAAGGACAAAGTAGCTTTCCAAAACATCTCCTTCAGCTATGATAGCGACAAGGAAGTTTTGTCCCACATAAGCTTTGAGGTCAAAGCAGGTGAGATCGTAGCCCTGGTAGGTCCTTCTGGAGCAGGCAAGTCCACTTTGATGGATTTGCTGCCCCGTTTCTATGACCCCACCTCTGGCGAGATAAGAATTGATGGGATTGATCTTAAGAGAATTGGTTTGAAATCTCTAAGAAATTTAATGGGGATCGTGACCCAGGAAACTATTCTTTTCAACGATACGGTCTGGAACAATATTGCCTATGGTTACGACCGTGCCTCAAAAGAGGAGGTTGAAAAAGCCGCCCAGGCAGCAAATGCACACCAATTCATAATGAACATGCCTCAAAAATACCAGACCATAATTGGAGACAGAGGAGTCAAAATCTCAGGTGGAGAAAGACAAAGATTAGCAATAGCGCGTGCATTATTTAAAAACCCGCCTATTTTGATCTTCGACGAAGCCACCTCCTCCTTGGACACAGAATCCGAAGCCTTAGTTCAGGAGGCAATCGACCGCTTGATGAAAGGACGCACGGTCTTCGTTATTGCTCATAGATTGTCCACCATTCAAAACGCTGATAAAATAGTGGTCTTAGACGACGGCAAAATCGTCCAAATGGGCGATCATAAAAGCTTAATTCAACAAGAGGGATTATACAAAAGACTCTACGAGATGCAGTTTAAGATTTAATAAATGAACTGTCATTGCGAGTCCCCCGCCTTTGGCGGGGGACGAAGCAATCTCTAAGCTGGCCGTAGGTCAAGCATCCCCACCTTTGGCGGGGGACGAAGCAATCTCTAAGCTGGCCGTAGGTCAAGCATCCCCACCTTTGGCGGGGTGCTTGACAAACCAAAAGATAACATAAGGAGAATATCATGTGGGTAACAATTCTTATTATTTTGGTTATTTTAATTTTTATACTAAGCATAATAAAAATCTTACTTGATCTCAAAAGAAAGAAAACAAAGAGTTTCATCGTAAAAGAGGGCGTCTTTCTTTTGCTTTTAGTAATTGTGCTGTTAGTGATCGATATCAAATTTCTAAGGGAAGCGAAAATCTCTGAACCGGAAAAGGAAGAGCAAGCACCTAAGACAGAAGAAATACCTATAGTGGAATCCGATCCAGTGAAAAGGCTTTTAGCCCAGCTTCAGGATTACATTGACGGTTTGGATAAGTCCGATAAACCACAATTAATGTTATTCTTCAAGCAGGGAATGGAATACAGGATCAAAGAGGACTACTCCAAGGCATTAGAGACTTTCCGACAAGGACTGGAGCTGAAACTAAAAGATAGCGAAAAGATCGCACTTTACATATTGATGGCAAACTCCTCCGCTCATCTTAAGGACTTCGGAACCGCCATAAATTCTTATAATCAAGCCGTGAGTTTATCTGAGAGCTCAAAAAATGATAGTGCATTGGTGGTAAGTCTGGCTAACGTAGCTTTAGTTTTTCAGATTCGAGAAGACTGGGATAGAGCTCTGGAGACTTATTTTGAGTTATTGAAAGTTTTTAAAAGAACAAAAAATGCCCTAGGTGAACGGAATACCTATGCCAATATTGGCTTGACTTATCAGAGGAAGGGGGAGCTGGACAGCGCCGCAGCCTATCAGCAAAAATCTATAGGAGACGTTGGAGCAAGTGGGGACTTATTTGCTAAAGCGGCTCAGCTAAATAATCTGGCATTAATTCACAGGTCTAAAGGGGAATTAGACAGCGCCTTGGCTCTTCACCAAGAGGCTTTAAAAATCTTCCAGCAGATTGGGGATAGAAGGGACGAAGCCAGTGTGTTAGGCAATATCGGTCTGATTTACCAGGACCGAGGAGATTTACAGAAAGCATTGGAGTATCATCACAGAGCCTTAAAGATCGATAGCACCATCAGCTATCTTTTTGGACAAGCGGGTGACCTTACAAATATCGGGGCGGTTTACGAAGAAAAGGGAGATTACTCCAAAGCTTTGGAATTTTACCAGAAGGGTCTTTCAATATTCGAGAAGATGGATGCAGAAAGGGAAACCGATTTTGTGAGAAACAACATCCAGCGAGTTGAAGAGAAGATGAAAAGATAGAGACTTAGACTGAGACGGAGACTAAGACTGTGATCCAAATTGAGAGAAAAAAGGTTTTAATACGAACGAGTAAAGTTTTTTACATGCTCCTTGATTTACTCCTCACCTCGAAGATGCATACACATTTCCCTCTCCCCTTGTGGGAGAGGGTTAGGGTGAGGGGGTAACATCATATCAAGATAATCATGTCATTTTACTTTTTTCGAATGTCTCTACCATGAGAGGGATACTCAATTCCCTCTTTAAATAAATTATGAACTATCCTAAAAAGATATTGGTAATTCAACTCAGGCGAATCGGTGACGTTTTGATGTGCACTCCAGCGCTGAGGGCTTTGAGAGCTCAGTATAAAGATAGCTACATCGCCTTCTTGACCGAGAAAGAATCTTCTGATATTTTGTCTTTAAATTCCTATTTGGATGAGGTGATTATTTTAGATAAGGAAAGATACAGAAACCCTTTTTATTCGATAAAGAAAATCTGGCAAGTGCGAAAAAGCTCATTTGATCTGGTGATTGATTTCTTCGGAAATCCACGCGGTACCTATTTTTCCTTCTTCTCGGGCGCAAAGCATAGAATGGGCTATAAACTTCCTTTCCGCAGATATTTTTATAACATATTGATTAAAAATGACAAGACCCCTAAATATGCGGCTTTGGGCCGGCTGGATGCTTTGAAAATTATGGGAATCGAAAATGGTGAGGTGAAGTTGGATTTTTTTATTCCGGATGGAGCCAGGCTTTTTGCTCAAAAATTCTTTGAAGAAAATAAGATCAATCCCCAAAATCTTTCGATCTCCATTTCCCCCACCAGTCGCAGACATTTCAATCGCTGGGCTCTGGAAAGATATGCCCGTTTAGCCGATTGGTTGATTTCTCAAGTTAACGCTAAAATAATTCTGGTGTGGGGTCCTGGAGAGAAGGAGGTAGTGGAAAAAGTCAAACATTTTATGAAGAAAGAGCCCTTCTACTGTTGGCAAACTAAAAATCTTTTTGAGCTTGGAGCAATCTTGGAAAGATGTGATCTTCATATAGGAAATGATAACGGAACCAAACATATAGCGGTGGCAATGGGTAAACCAACCATTACCATTTATGGTCCTCACAATCCCATTAGCTGGACTTACCCGGATTTTTCTCGACATAAATACTTGAAAAATGAAGTCGATTGTTCGGACTGTGAAAAAATCAAACATAAGTGCACCAAACTTTCCTGCTTAGAACTAATCACGGTTGAAGATGTGCAAGAAACTTTTCTTCAGCTTTTGAATGAACTCAAGGGAACGATGCAATTTGAGAAGCTTGAACATATTGCAGTTAATCAACGTTAGATGGTATAATGCCTGTGCCTATTATGCGGTAACTTTGTCCTATGCCTTGAAAAAAAGAGGGCATAAGGTCATAGTAGCTGGAGACCCCAAAAGCCCCCCTATTTTAGAGGCTCAAAGACTGGGGCTGGAAGTATATGAAGATCTTTACTTAAGTTATACCAGCCCGTGGATGATCGCCTATAATATTAAAAGGATTGCGGATTTAGTTGGGAAGGCAAACATCGACATAATAAATGCTCATCGGGCAGAGGGGCATTTAGTGGCAGGGCTGTCCAAATATATTTTAAAAAAGAAAATTCCTTTAATCAGGACCAGAGGGGATACCCGACCCCCTAGAAATAACATTTTCAATAGATATTTGAATAATAACCTAACCGATCAAGTCATCGTAACCGCAGAGAGTCTTAGGGGAGGCTATTTACAAAATTTGAAAATTAACCCAAAGAAGGTATCTAAGATAAGCGTGGGCATCGACGAAAAGTTTTTCTCTCCCAGACCAAAAGACCAAGGCTGGAAAAATAAATTGAACATAAGTGAGGGCAATCTGGTGGTGGGGATGGTGGGGCGTCTCTCTCCGGTTAAAGGACACCAATATTTTATTCAAGCCGCAGAGTATATTGTAACAAAAATTCCGCAAGTAAAATTCATCATTGCTGGGGAAGATGCTCAAATAAAAAAGTCTGGGCTCGAAGAGAAGGTTTCGAAATTGAACCTTCAAAATAATTTTCATTTTGTAGGAAAGGTTTTGGACATAAGAGAAATCATCTCCCTCTTTGATGTCGGAGTGGTGGCCTCGGTCGGCTCGGAAACTATCTGCAGAGTGTTGTTAGAATACATGGCTATGGGCAAGCCAGCGGTGGGAACCTCGGTGAATGCTATTCCTGAGGTGATTCAACACGGAATAAATGGTTTTGTAGTTCCAACGGGAGATGGAAAAGCTTTGGGAGAAGCCATCCTGCAACTCTTAGAAGATAAAGAAAAAAGGATAAACTTCGGTAAGGCTGGAAGGTCTTCAGTGGAAAAAGATTTCAGCTTGGAACAATTCGCCAAGAAGACCGAAGAAGTCTATTTCGAGCTTTTGAAAGAATAGAAATAACAAAAATTCCGCGTAGGCGGGGTTCATCCTGAAGGGCTCCCGGTTCCGCAAATGCGTTTTTGCTCTTCGGAACGGTGAGGTTCCCTCTCCCCTTGGGGGATAGGGTTAGGGTGAGGGGTATGAAGATTTATCAGTGCTTTTGTCTTAGCACCTCCTATTTACAAGACCTAAAGAGCTAACGTATGCCTAAAATATCTACAATAATTATAACCTACAACGAAGAGAAAAATATAAGAAGATGCCTTTCGAGCATAGATTGGGTATATGAAATTGTGGTGGTCGATTCAGGGAGCACGGATGATACCAAAAAAATCGCATCCGAATTCACCCAAAGGATTTTTGATATCAAATGGGAAGGGTTTGGCAAAGCCAAAGACTATGCGAAAGATAAAGCTTCTAACCAGTGGATACTTTCTGTGGATGCCGATGAGGTGGTGACCGAAGGTTTAAAAGAGGAAATTCTAAACATAACGAAATCTGAAGATTCACTTAATGGGTATTACATTCCACGGAAATCAAATTTCTTGGGCAAATGGATCAAATATGGGGGGTGGTATCCGGATTATGTGCTGAGATTGTTTAAAAAAGATAGGGCAAAATTCAACCACTCCAGGGTTCACGAAAAAGTAGAAGTAGATGGAGAGATAGGATACTTAAAAAATGTGCTTTTACATTATACGGATCCAGATTTCACCCATTACTTGGAGAAATTGAATAGGTATACTTCATTGGGTGCGGAAGAACTTTTCAACAAAGGCAAAAGGGCTAATCTTTTCGATGTTGTTTTTAGACCATTGGCAATTTTTTTGAAGATGTATTTTTTAAAAAAAGGTTTTTTGGATGGACTCACTGGTTTCGTTTTAGCAGTCTCCTCAGCCTTCCACGTCTTCTCTAAATATGTTAAACTTTGGCATCTTTATTCAGTGGACGGTGGTCAGTGATTAGTGGTCAGTTTTTTAATGAGAGAAAAACCCTTTCCGCATGAGGACGTCAGCATCGTATATTTATATGTAGAATTAGAGTTTTCCTGACAAATGAAAAAGATAAATTTAACCGGAAAAGAAAAATTCTTGGTGGTGCGAACTGACCGCATGGGAGACGTAATTCTCTCTACCCCGGTTTTGGAAGCAATAAAATCCTCTTTCCCGGAATCTTATGTTGCCATTATGGTTTCTCCATATACAAAGGACATTGTTAAAAACAATCCTCATCTTGACGATGTGATTATTGATGACTATAAAAATAGGCCTCAGGGGATAAAAGGTTTTTTCCGACTGGTCAAAGAGGTAAAAAATGAGAGATTTGACGTATGTATTTTGCTTCATCCTACTTTCAGGTTAGCGATTTTGCTTTTTCTTTCAGGGATAAAATACAGAATCGGCACCGGCTATAGATGGTATCAGATATTTTTTAATCGAAAAATATATCAACATAGGAAGACCATCTTAAAACACGAGCACGAGTATAACTTGGATATGTTGAGACCTTTGGGCATAGGATCACCAAGAATTTTGCCAAAAGTGTATCTATCAGATTCAGAGGAAAATTTGGCGGAACGAATTTTTGAAGATTTTGAAATAAAAAAATCCGAATTTGGATCCGTAAGAGAAAATCTTCTGGTGGCGATTCATCCCGGCAGTGGCAATTCCTCCTTGAATTTGCCGATAAAAAGATTTGCTCAAGCCGCCGACATTCTTATCGAAAATATGAAAGCCAAAGTGATCATCACCGGGACGGAACAAGAAAAAGAGATAGTCAATTTAATGGAAAGTTACATGAGAAATAAACCCGTCAATTTAGTGGGGAGGACGAATGTAAGGCAATTAGCTTCGTTATTGAAAAAGTGTGACGTTTTAATTTCTAATAGCACGGGCCCAATGCATCTGTCAGCCGCTCTGGGCACACCCACCGTTGCTATTTTCTGTCCCCTCTTTGTGGCTGGACCAATCCGGTGGGGTCCCTGTGGCGAGGGTCATGAAGTCATTTCGCCACCTGTCCCGATCTGCTTCAAGTGTAAACCCAAAACCTGCCCGTATTATGATTGCATGGAGAAGATCAAAGCAGAAGAGATTGTTTCAAGGGTCAAGATGGTTTTGAAACAAAAAATTATGGAGAGACAAAATCGGTAGACTCGAAGCTCGTTTTCTGCCAAAGGCAGATCCGCCTAAGGCGGAAATGGTGTCGAGGCTGGTATCGATGCTTGATACTCGATAGACGAAGCTCGAAATTTTCAGATTTGGAAGTTTTCGAGCATCGAGTTCCAAACATGGGCTTCGATATTGAGCGAAGCGAAATCCGTAGGACGAGCATCGCCACCGATAACCGAGCATCGATTTATTAGTGGCTAATATCAAAGATAACCAAAAACCAGTTTAAACCAGAACTATCCAAGAGGTCAAATAGGTGAATTTAGCGGAATTCATAATCGGCGTAGAATCATTTAATGCAGACATCGACATTCTCTTGATTAAGAAGGCGTATGAATTTTCTGATAGGGCGCATGCGGGGCAATACCGGGAGTCGAAGGACCCATATTTGGAGCATTGTTTGCAGGTTGCCTTCATTCTGGCAGAACAACACTTGGATTCTGCTACCATCACCGCGGGTCTGCTCCATGACGTGGTAGAGGACACCCAGGTGACCCTTCCCCAGGTGAGGGAGGAATTTGGAGAGGAGATAGCGAACTTGGTGGATGGGGTCACCAAGATCGGTGAGCTTAAGTTCAAAAGCGCTGAAGAGGAGCAAGCCGAATATTTTCGAAAGATGCTTTTGTCCATGGCTAAGGATATCCGGGTGATCATCATCAAGTTAGCAGATCGTCTGCACAACATGAGAACTTTGGATTCTTTGGATAAACAAAAACAGAAAAGGATTGCTCAGGAAACCCGCGAGGTATACGCACCTTTAGCCCATCGCTTCGGCATGGCAAGGATAAAATGGGAGCTGGAGGATTGGTCCTTAAAATATCTCGACCCTGAGGTTTATGATGAATTAGTTCGAAAAGTCAATGAAAGAAGGGAGGATCGAGAAGCATATATCCAGGAGATCACTGAGCCTTTGAAAAAGGAATTAAAGAAAGTTGGAATAAATGCAGAGATAACCGGAAGACCCAAGCATTTCTATTCCATTTACCGCAAAATGCGAAAAAGACAGAAGCCCTTTGAGGAGATTTACGATCTTTTTGCCATCCGCATCACCGTAGACACTATCGCCGAGTGTTATCACGCCTTGGGCATCGTGCATGCTCTGTGGATGCCGGTGGCTGATCGCATTCACGACTATATCCGCCTCCCTAAATCCAACATGTATCAATCGCTTCATACCACGGTGATCGGACCAAGAGGCAAAATGGTCGAGATACAGATAAGGACTCATCAGATGCACCGCACCGCGGAATATGGAATCGCCGCCCATTGGCTTTATAAAGAAGGACGAAAAAAGCTGGATGAATCTGATAAACAAATGGTTTGGCTGAGGGAGGTTTTGGAATGGCAAAAGGATTTGACCAATCCTTCGGAATTTTTGGAGTATCTTAAGATCGATCTCTTTCATGACGACGTCTTCGTCTTCACCCCCAAAGGGGAGCTGAAGCAACTCCCCAAAGGATCCACTCCTTTGGATTTTGCCTATGCCATACATAGTGACGTAGGCCAGCATTGCACCGGAGCTAAGATAAATGGAAAGATGGTTCCCTTAAGCACTTTGCTTTCCAGTGGGGATGAAGTGGAGATCGTCACCTCGCCCCATCATATGCCATCCCAAGATTGGTTGAAGATTGTAAAAACCTCTAAGGCGCGGAGTAAGATAAAACATTGGCTAAAACAGAAAGGCTATGAGCAAAGCCTCAATTTGGGAAAACAGATTTTTGAAAAGGAAGTCAAGAAACACAATCTAAAGAGCCTTTCGGAGCAGGAGCTTTCCGACTTAGCCATGAGTTTGAACTTTAAAGATTCCGAAGCCATGTTTTATGCCTTGGGAGGCGGAAACGTTTCCACGGCACATATTTTCAGTAAGCTTATTCCTCCCGAAGAGAAGGAAAAACCTGAACCTTCCATCATCAAAAGATTTGTGGACAAAGCCAGAGGAGGGGCCAGAGGGATAAAAGTGGGAGGGATGGGAAACATGATGTTCCGCTTTGCCCAGTGTTGTCAACCCGTTCCAGGCGAGGAGATCGTCGGATTTGTAACCCGGGGAAGAGGGATCTCTATTCATAGAGCAGACTGTTCCAACGCTCTTCAGATAGGCATTGAAAATGAAAGAAAGGTGGGGGTGGAGTGGGACGTGGACAAGGACCAATCTTTTATGGTAAAGCTGGAGGTTCTGGTGCAGGATAGGAAAAATATTTTAAAAGATATCACCGAAGCTATCGCGGATGCAGATACAAACATCCGAGGAGCGGAAATAAAAGGTGGGGAGTCAATGGCCTCCGGCAGTTTCGTCATCGAGGTGAAAAACTTGAGCCATCTAAACAAAACCTTGAAGAGAATAGCAAAGGTTAAAGGGGTTATTCAGGTGGAGAGAGCAAAAGGCATGGAGCTTTTTGAAGGACCTAATTAAGATGAAAGGAGTGGATTTCATATTAAATTCGGATGGTGAGATCAGGTGGGTTTCCTTTCCTTTGCTCCAAAATTTAGCTTTCGTGTCACACGGTTTCATAGTTAAAAACAAAGGACAAAATCTTAACACTAAAGCAACGATAAATACCCTTAAAAATGTTATAAAGAAAAATTCCTCAAAAGAAAAGCATATTATCGTTCCTCAGCAGGTCCATGGGAATGAATGTGTAACTATGAAAAAAGGAGAGGGGTCCAGGAGAAAATACAAAGCCGATTCGCTTTTGACTAATCGGAAGGATATTTTTCTTACCGTTTCAGTAGCGGATTGTCTCCCTATCTTTTTAGTTGACCCCAAAAGAAAAGTGGGGGGGCTTATTCATGCTGGCTGGCGCGGAACGCTTTTGGGAATCACAAGGGAAACCATACGAAAAGCAAAAAATGAATTTGGCTGTAACCCTGAAGATTTGACCTTACTATTTGGGCCAGCCATCCAAAAATGCTGTTATGAAATTTCAGAAGAAGTCGCCATTCTATTTGATGAAGATTGCTTGATCCGAAGTCCCGGTAAAAAGCCCAAATTAGATTTAATTAAAACAAATCTGAAACAATTTCTAAATTGTGGAGTAAAAAGAAAAAGGATTTTTGTTACCACTGCTTGCACTTGTTGTAATAAAGATATGTTTCACTCTTTCAGACGAGATGGTGACAACGCAGGGAGGATGATCGCCTTCATAGGGATAAAATGAAGAAGTAGGAATGTCTGCCTTTAGGCAGACCACTTTATTGGTTCCGCCAAGAGTTATCAACTAATTATTGTGACAATCCGACATAAAGGCAATAGTTCCTGTGAGCCGTTACCTCTCCC
>Ga0315289_10004404_pt1 | contig 21013 bp, 27 predicted proteins | sample YL17G11_40_MG_FD_203452 | JGI IMG/M metagenome (GOLD analysis project Ga0315289, IMG submission 203452) | Sediment microbial communities from Yellowstone Lake, YNP, Wyoming, USA - YL17G11_40 | ecosystem: Environmental > Aquatic > Freshwater > Lake > Sediment | place: USA: Wyoming | collected... | reverse complement strand
GGGGGTGGTATGTATTGACTATTGACACAGAGCGTCAAGTGTGGTAAAACAATAACTGCTGGACTATCCAGCCACGAGCCGCAGGCTCAGGAGCGTCAAAATGACCTTGTACTACGTTGCGCCAATGGGCGCTGGTCTCCTCGTACCGCAATCAGTCCCAGTGGCCGAGATGTGTGAGTATTTCTCCGACCCGAAAGCCTTTGCGCTTAATAACTCTCATCTGACGGGCGTCTATCTCTTTCTTCCTAGTGCGTACAACCTCAAGGCTGGAATTGCGCCATACGATGACGGCAAGTTTGCTTCACCGCTGAAAGCGGCAAGTAGGTCCAGCACAGTGGCTATCCTAGGTGCCAGCGAGTCCGGAAACCACGCCAAATGTCAAGGCTGTCAGCACGAGATGCTTAGGTACCTTGGTGATAGTCCGTGTGCTATGAGCAGCGGAGAAGTCAACCTGCTGCACACAGATCTGAAGCTGCACTTCAACGTCCTAACCTCGTATTGTGCTGCTATGCCAATGCTGTCGGAAGAATGGAAGAAAATCATAAAGCTCAAAGTCAACGTCGTCTATGGTAAAGAGGCTATTCATGAGACTAAGCTGTTTGGATACAAGGGCAACGAGGTATGTTTAGTGCCTTCTCTGAAGAGATGGAAAGCTACCATCGAGGAGTGCAAAAAGGTAAGTAGTACAATGCCGTTTGATATGGCAATGATCCTAGACAGCGTCGGAAAGGCAGGTCGCTAACATGGCAAATATCAATGGTACAAAGCTAATGATCGAAGCTTGCTGGCGAAATGGCGCTGTGCCCTGCTTGGTGTCCGGGTCTGGGAAAGGCAAAACCTCGCTAGGAGAGCAGTTGGCCGCTAGCCTTGGTGGCGAATTTTTGCCGCTCCAGGTGGCCCAACTAGAACCGCCAGACATTTTGGGTCTTCCGGCAATCATAGATAGCACGCTGTGCGAGACACCTCGCGGTGTTGGTGAGCTTATGAGCATTGAAGGCCGCCTTGTTGTGATGCGGTTCCCAGACGGAAGCTTAGATCAGTTCGAAATCAAAGACTTGAAGGTGCTGTCCAAAGAGAAGCTCACGCAGCATATGCGCCCAGAAATGTTTCCGCACGCCTCGCTCCGCACGCCTGGCATCATTTTGCTTGACGAGCTGAATCGAGCCAAGACCGATGTTAGGGCAGCATTGCTGGACTTTATAGCGTTTAGGCGTATTCTGCGCTACACCCTGCCAGAATCCTGGCACTTGATGGCGGCTATGAACCCTCCCGGTGGCGGATACCAAACCCATGATCTAGGACCAGCCCTAAATGCCAGATTGGCGTTTATCAATTTTGCTCCGTCCATGGAAGACTGGATCAGTCATGAGTCAGGAAAACGTGGCGGCAAGAATATCGCGCTATTTAACTTCCTTCGGGACCATCCTACCGAATTTTCGGACCAGGAGGACCAGTTTAAGCTTCCGGTGAAGAAAACCAACCGTGGATGGTCCACAGTAGCCAAAATGGAAGAGGACCCTGCTATCTCGCACGATATCAAGCGAGAGTTGTATTTTGGGATAGTTGGCGCGTCTGCCCTTCTGTACCTAAAGCGTATTGCTGGCAATACCGGGGCAATAATCTCCATTGACGATCTACGAAACGACCTGTCGGCAGCTATTGAGACTTTGAACACGGTGGACGTGTCAATACTGACAGATTGTTTATCGGCTGTGTGTTTTGATCTGATGCGTGGGCGTGAGCACGAGATACTTATGCGTTTGGTGTTGCAAATAACTAACTTTGATGTCGTATCTAGCGTCATGTTCTCGGCCCTTCTCAAACTTAGGGAGACGGACGAGTCGGAGTATCTGGCGATATCGAGAGACGAAACTATCTTGGGCGTGATCAAGGCGAGGAGAATCGCATGATGCTACCAATCCAAAGTCTCACTGCCGAGATGTTGAAAGAGTTTAAGGGGCTAGAAGATCTAGTTCTGCTCACTGAGATTAGGCTGACCAGAGCTGACACCTACTGCGGGACGGCGTTTGCCACCTTTGATGGCAAGGAGCCGCTGATTGTGTTTAACGAAAAGTTCATGGGCGATCTGTCGCCAAAAGAGCAAGTGGCTGTGTGCATCCATGAATTTTTCCATTTGCTATTTGGTCATCTCCACACCCACTTGTCGGTGGACGGGCACACCAAGAACATCATGGCCGACGTATTGATAAACGCTCTTATCAAAGATTTGCCTAGCAGTGCACTGACTCACAAGAACATAGCTACTCATATCTTTGGGTCGCTATTGACTGTCAGCAAGGATAGCCAGAAGCTGTTCGAGCCGCTAGTCAGTACGCTAGCAGGTGAAGGTCTGATCTACAGAGGGTATTGGCCAGCGTGCATGAACCCAGCTCCATATTTGCACCTGTCCCAGCTAATCAGGTATTTTGAGCATTGTAAGTCATTTTTGCGTAGCGAGTTTGGCATTGAGCTAGACATGACCAAATTCGTGACGTTAGACGGTGCTGCCGCTGGCGATGTCGATACGCTATCAGGGACTGATTCGCTAAACGGAGAGCTGCTAGCCAAGATACTGGATAAGTTGGACTCAGGCACCGGATACGGCAATGCGAGCAATACGCTGGCCAGATACCTGAAACAAGAGATTTATCACAAAAACAAGGTCCCATGGCAAACGGCTCTGAGAGACGCTATTTTGGGCGAGGGCATTGGCTCCAATGTGCCGTCGTGGCGAAGGCCCAGCCGAAGGTTTGGTCTATTGTCGTCCGGCAAAAGGTCGATTGGCATATCTATTGTGGTGATCATAGACACGTCTGCCTCCATTTTGGCAAGGCGGTTTGGTGAAATAGCTAAGGAGTTGCAAGGTCTTGTGTCGTGCGGCCTTGTGGATCTTGGATTTCCGATCATCTACGGCGACACCACGGAAGCTGGCATAAGCTATTTTGATGGCGACTTGGATGCTAAGCAGTGCCGAGGAGGAGGCGGAACCGACATGAGTCCGCTTGTGGCCTTTGCCGCTGGTAGGTTCGGGTTGGAAAATACGTTCATTGTGTTGACCGATGGGGAGATACCAGAGTATGTTGAGTGTGGCGTGCCGCACGATCAGCTAGTGTGGCTGGTAGATGGGCACAAGAGTCCTGACAAGAGTTTGATGCCTGGAATGGTAATAGACGTGAGAAGCTAAGGAGGATTGTGCTATGTTGCAGTTCCTAAGAAATGGCGATAAAGTGGCGCGTGGCTTCCGTGTATCTAAGGACGATGAGCGTCTCATTTTGGCCAGCATTGGTCGGAATGAGGGCTCCTTGATAGTCAATGTGGTTGACGTTAGCAACGGAGAAAAGAGTTATGGGCTCAGGGCCATTTGGACCAGTGGCAAGATTAGGCTGGTTGACCAAAGGTTTGTTGCTAATGAGACTGGCTCATACGTAGTAGAGCTTGTGTCGGCAGTACCAAGGAAACGCGGAGAAATTTTTTAGTTATGTTAATAACTATGATCCGATGGAGACGCTAATGATAGAGTGCCAGGAGTGCGGTGATGACGTCCCAGCGGCACGCCAAGCTATGGGTATTGATGTTTGTGTTCTGTGCCAACAGGACCTGGAAAGGTCTGGCATGTTTGTCAAGTCCAGAATAGAAATATACCAGGACATTGTGGGATGGTCATTAGAAGGCATAAACCAAAAAATTATTACTGGCGGTAGGAAAGCGTGACTAAGCTGAGTGTCTTGGTTCATAGTAAAAGATGCCAAATACTAAGCATAGGCAGGAAGTATGAATCATCAGGTTGGCGACGTGGTTGTTTGGCTTAAGAAATGCGGTTACAGGACTAGCAAACACCTATGTGTTGTAAGAAAGATTAACCAAGACACTTATTCGGTAGTTACTAACGACAAGCCGATATCAGTTAGGGTTATGAAAGACAACATACTAAGAGCAGCTACTGATGAGGAAAAGGATATTTTCAACACTAGGATAAAACTATAGTGAGATACCGCATGCAAAAAGCCATAAATAAGCTTGTCTCGTCAGGAATTGCCGTCGTAGAAGGCAAGATTAAGAAAAGTGATGTCGCGAAGGCCTTGGCAGTAATTAGTGCTAGCAGGCATGAAGCCAACGACAAGACCTTTTACGACATGATCTATAGCCAAGCCATGGAGTCTGAGCCGTCAGAATCAGTAGAGGATTGGCTAGAAACCTTTGGTGCCTTGACGTTTATGTGTTACAATGGTGGCGGTTACAAGAAGTGGGCGCTGAAAAAGGTGGACCCTAAGGAAGTAAAACCTCATCACAACAACCAAGACGACACTAACTTGGCTGATATTCGGGCAGCTAAGAGCCCAGATGATGTCCCGCCTGTCGTCGTTGACACTATTGGTGGCACTATTGACGGTGCCCACAGAGCAAAGGTTGCAAAGGATGATAACTGGGCGTATATTTGGGCCTGGGTTCCAAACCCAGCTAGCAAAATGACAGAGCAAGAAATTGAATACCTTGTGGGCGAAAACATTAGCGACAAGGAGCGCGTAGAGAGAATCAAAGAGATATCTAATCTCGGGTAAGGAAGCTTAGATAAGAGGCAAACATGGGAAACGAAGCATTGGTAGAGGCTATTGCGGCTGGTACCGCAGTCAATGGCACTTCTGGTATTTACGGACTCCTTGGCGGTATTGCCTAGATATGCCAAGCATGTTTAATATCAAGTCCTTAAATCGGGGTTAGTATGTCATTAGAAAAAATCAGGGCTGCACTAGCAGTGGCTGGTGTGGAAGTAAGAGGGTCAAGAATCAAAAGATCCGACGTTGATAAGGCGATCAGGATTTTGTCCCAAACGAGTTGCCTCGGTTGGTCAGAGACGGACGACGCGCCAGACGTTGTCACGGCTGACTTTAAAACTGCCCAAAAAGCTTTCCTTTCTCAAGGCATTGAAGAGTCTTTGGTCAAAGAAAGCCTAGATCTTTTTAAGACTTTAAAGGCTAAGAACAAGCTCTCAGCAGGTGAAAAAAATATCGACCTATGGGCTAAGAAAAAGTTTGTTGACTTTAAAGAGAGAATGGATGAGCTGGCGCTAGAAAAAACTAAGAATGAGAAAAGAAAAGGAGCCATAGAACTACACAAAAGCGTTGAAGACGCAAAGAAAATAGCAGAAAACGAGGACTGGGCTATCTACCATATAACTAGTAATATAGCTGCGGCAGAGTTAGGGCAAGGCACCGAGTGGTGTATCCGCTTTAATCCTAGTGATAATTATGAAAATTATGCTGCATCCAATAATATTTACTACCTTATCTCTAAAAATCTAACCAGTGAAGACCCTTGGGCCAAGATTGCTTTTTTAATAGGTAAAGATGGAGATACCTCCTACTGGGACGCCTATAACAAAGAGCACAAAAGCGTTCCTAGCACCTTAAATATACCAGCGTTCAAAAGTGAAAAACCAAGCATTTGGAAGCCTGGTGGAAAAGATATTGGTAGAAAAGATATTAATGTAATAGGTCTTAATCTCAAAACGCTAGAAGGCGCTCCTAAGGAAGTGGGCGGGAATTTTTATTGCTCTGTTAACAATCTCGAAAGTCTTCTAGGCGCTCCTGAAAAAGTGGGCGGGGATTTTACTTGCTATAATAACAAGCTCAAAACGCTTGAAGGCGCTCCTAAGGAAGTCGCTGGGAGCTTTGCCTGCTATGTTAACAATCTCGAAAGTCTTATAGGCGCTCCGAGGGAAGTGGGCGGGAGTTTTTTATGCCACAGGAACAATCTCGAAAGTCTTATAGGCGCTCCGAGGGAAGTGGGCGGGAGTTTTTTATGCCACAGGAACAATCTCGAAAGTCTTATTGGCGCTCCAGAGAAAGTCGGCGAGGATTTTTATTGCGGTAATAACTCCAAAGAATTTACCGAAGATGAAGTAAGAGCCGTTTGCCGTGTTAATGGAAAAGTCCATGTTTAATTTTCATACAGCGTCTTGACTTTGGCGACGCTGTGATGCATAGTGGCTGTTATTGGCTAGTGTTTATGACGTATTTAGTGTATGATGGGCTTCCAGACACCACTTCGCTCTGTTTAGCTAGCCATAATACTTCCTCTGCCGAGTTGGCCAAGTACATGCTACTGCCAACTTGGTGATTAACCACCACGGTGCATTTACCACCAGTTTCTCTAATATCAAGGCTAAGTGAGAATTGGCTAAGCACTTCCCTGAGCTTGGCCGCTGTCATTTGTCCTTTGGGTTGGTTGTGATCAAGATGTGCGCCGAGTCTGTGTATTGAAAAGTTGTCGTCCAATCTTCTTCTCCATTTTCGTCGTACAGTGTATCAGGGCCTTCCAAAAATAGATGCATTTCGGCTAGTCTTCGCTTGGTCAAACCAGGCAAGGTAACCAGTTTTTGCTTCAGCTTTGCCTTGTCCCAACTGAGCAGGCATTGTGCGGCTGACTTTTTGTCTCCGCTATTTAGGAACTTAAGCAATTTAGACTTGCCGAGATTAGTAGGTCCCACGTTGAATATAAAGCTAACCAGAGCGTCAAATTCCTGCTGCAATAAGTCCACCTTAACCAAGTTGGTAAGATAGCCCTCCATTTGCTTTACATCTTCGAGAAGAATGATGTCGGCCTCGATCGGAGAAATTACCTGGCCAAGTTGTACGCCATCTATATGGCCATACCCAATTGTTGGAATACCGACTGGATCTAGGTAAGCTTCCACTATGCCGTTTTGGTTTAGTTTATGCAAACCCTCAAATTTCTTGATCAAAAACAGACCAGCCGGTGATAATCTCACTATTGCCTCCAACCATAGTCTCAAATTGACCCAATATCAATAAACTCTATTTTTGATAGATCATCTTCAGTCATGTCAAAACTAGCTCCTGTATAAACGTGGCCATACTTAGCCAACCACTTTGCTCCCTCTTCTTCATCCTTAAACTTCTTTGCATATCTAACATCAGTAGTCAGGCTCACACCATCAGCAAGAAACTTATCCGTGTGCTTACCTGAGTCGATTTGGCCTACCAAGTAGGTATTGCCTTTACCAGGCTGGTTCTCTTCATTAGCAGTAAGGACCTTAACAGCCGTAGCAACATCACTAGGCCTAATCTTGCCATTTATTACGGATATACCAGCCTTAGTTAGCTTGGACCCTGCATAGCTCATAAACGCTCCCTGTGACAGTCTCACTAAACATCAAAGCCCTTTTGAATTTTCGGACAACCACTCATACTTGGACACATTGCCATGATCAGACACTTCCCAAACATTAGGAAAGAAGTTCTGCTTGTCCAAATAGGCCAAAAGAGCTTTTTCGGCTTCGTCTGTGGATTTAAAAGTGCCTAAGTGCTTCATATTGACCGACACAGAGATTTGGCTGCCTAGGTTTCCGGCTGGCGAGAAATATGCGTCATAATCGTCAGGCTGATCTTCCTCGTTTTCTTCATCTAGGTCTTCCATCTCCTCTTCCTCTTCGTACGCTAGCACTATGGCATCGGCATCAGCACGTGCAATTTTGCCATTTTCTACTTTAATACCAACATTGGCGCAGATTTGGCTGAGTGAGGTTTTCGTTACTAGCATGTTTAGTCTCCTGTTATTTAGTCATCCTACCAGATCGCCCCGATCGTCCGGACCTGTTAGGTGCGCTTTTTTCTGGCTGGGTTGGCTTTTTGGTTGTCGTCTTAGTTGGTGTTCTGGTTGGCTTAGCTTTCACCTTTGGAACTAGCGTTTGTGCTCCGTTCAGTAGTGCTGCTATGCAATGTTTACATGTTCTAGGCGTAAACCTAGGGTTGGTGACAGATGGCGCCGCCCCGTTGGAATGGATAATGTCCGAACTATCTTTACCTTCCAGCGCTACTTCGCACACGTAAAGAAAATACTCGCACGTGCACGACATCCAAGTCTTCGCACCTAGGTCGTGTCTGCCATAAAATTTCAGTGTTACCTGACGTGGTATAGAATCGGCCTTGCAGATGGCAACCACTTGCCTGTACTCGCCATAGGCGTCCGAACCAGCTTCTACCTTTTTGAACTGTACTCTGACCCTTTTGGCATTTTGGATAATAATAGGATGACTTCTTTTGGTGACGTCCAATATTTGTTTGGCTGTTAGCATATGCCATCCGTTACCGAAATATAAATGTTACTTATAAAACTATAATATACAAATGCTTAGCTGGGGTGTTCTATGGCGTCCAAACGTAAGAAAGTTTCTACCAAGTTTTGGGATGATGACACCACCGAGGACGACTTAGACGAAGTTCCGATAGCACCAAAAGCCGCACTTATGGAAGATGAGCTGGCTGAAATATCAGAAAAGGATATAACTGAGGCCACCGGCCTTTCGCAAATAGACGAGGTACTGCTCGACGACATCGAGGTAGAGGACGACGATAACCTGTTGCATCCAGCCGAGGTGGCAGCCAAATACCAGGCTACTATAAAAGGTGGCACAATTGGTGGATCTGATGAGCAGATACTCAAGGACCTCAGAAAGATGGTTTTCGCCGTCCCACTGTTGCACCAGGAGGAAGTCCACAGGCTTTTCATCCAGATAGACCAGTGCATTTTCCCGGCAGTCCACTCTATTATGGAATGCTCCGTCGTATTTTTCGGATCGGTAATTCAGGTGGTAACCAAAGTAGCGGCTGGCAACACCTATGGCAAAAACATCTACGAAAAAGAAGATGCTGGGCCTGACACAGTTAACGCCAAGGGAACGTACAAAGCCCACGAGATGGACTTCTTGGTCAACGCCTATAAACTTATCCGCATGTTTGCTGACTCCCAAAATAGCAGGACCGGGCCGATCAAAGAGGCCATGGAAAGGTGCTTGTTTATTCGCGGCGTTTACGAAGACGTTCTGCACGAGTTTACCTCCAAGATGCGCTACTATGACGAACTACACTGGATGGCATATGAGGCCAAACAAAGCAACCAGGATGAGTATCGCCGCATTTGCGACCTTATCGCTAGGATCGACGAGGACTTGGAGTTAAACAGGCACGCTTTCTACATATCGCGAGACGCAAGACACATTTATACTAAGTATATGCTGCTCCGTTCCACTATTATTGCACCATACCTTAGAACCGCCTATTCGGCAGCCAAATCGACCGCACGAAACCCGCACCAAATGCTAGACAACTTCCAAAACGGCTCCATCGGCCTTATGAGAGCTGTCAGCTGTTATTCTACCCGGCGGCCAGCCTCGTTCGCCTCCGTGGCCAAATGGTGGATAAAGCAAATGATGCTTCTTTCTATCAAGGAAGATGCTAACTTTGTTAAGCTACCAGTGTCCACATGGCAGGCCCACACGCAGCTAGAGAAGGCTAGGTCCAGAGTCGGAGCGTCGGAGGAAAATATGGAAGCCATCGCTCTGGCGGCCAAGGTTCCAGTTAGGAAAGTCAAGTCAGTCTACCACACTGTCCGCATCGCCCAAGTCTATAGCCTTAACCGCACCTACGACGCGGATGAGAAGTTGACGCTGGAAGATATTATGACTGATGATGATCGCCTTGGCGGCATCCCAGACGAACTTCTGGACGAGCTACGCGAGCATTGTCTGCGAACTAACCTTGTCCCTGATGAGCTTCGGGCGCTGGCCCTTCGCCACGGAATGATAGACATATTACCGATTAACGAAGTTGACAATAACGCTGTCTTGATGGAAGCTACTGTGCAAAATCTTGCAAAAATAGGCTTTCACTACAAAGTCTTTTGACTGCAATGCTTGTATTGGTTTTCCACTAAAACAATGTTAGATTAATTGATCGCATTAGCGACCATAAATGCATTAGCACAAGGAATTAACATGAACCTTCCAGTACCAGGACCTCAGTCTGTCCAAAATCACACACTACCTAAAGGCGTATCACTGCCGCAAGTCAAGGCTGGCTTCGGAGCAGCAACTGGTGGCCGTGCCAAATGGGACGACGGTATCAAGTGGGGAGAGCTTCCAGAAAAGGCTTGGACGCAGCTCCGGTTCTATGGTGACGTGTACTTGCTGGCCACCTCGTGGATCAAGCACCAAAAGAGTGGGAAAAAGTTTCCTCTTTTGTCCCTAGCGTGGGACCCTGAAACCAAGCACTTCTCGCGATCCGGTGACCCGATTCTCGAAGATTTTGATCCTCGTAACTCAACCAACCCAGAGATTAAAGACATTACGCCTCGGCAGCATGGCTATGGCCACGCAATCTTCCGGCAAGCCCAACAGATGAACCAAATTAAACCGTGGGCTCCTGTTAAACTGCCAATTTCGCTCATTCTCAGCATTCAGCGTCTGTCTGGCATGAACGTTCACATTATCGATGGACAGCGTTATGAGGCCGATGTTACCGACCCATACTGGGGAGCGGACGTTTATGTGTTGTACGACTCTACGGCAAGAGCTGAGCAGAAGTACCAAGTACAAATCGGTCCTAAGGTACCGCTGACGGACTTGGAAATGAGCTACATCAGTCAGCAGTACGATTGGAAGAGCCTGGTGGTTTGGCCATCTCGCGAAGAAGTAATTCGGTCTCTCAGAGAGAACGGCTATTACGACTTGATTGCTCCCCAAAACCACATGGTCAGCCAACCGGCGGTGCCGCCTTCCAACTTTGGCATGTTGCCTCCTCCGCCTTTCCCACAGGTGCTGCCACCGCAGGCTCCGCCGCCGGTTCAGCAGTCAGAGTACCAGCAAGCGTATGCTCCGCAACCGCCAGCCGTCCAACAGATGTATGCTCCGCAGCCTCCAGCAGTCCAGCAGCCAGACTATCCGCAAGCTCCGCAGGGTATGCAAGCTCCTTCCACTGCTTCGTTTGCACCTCCGCCAGCTCCTCCTGTGCAGGCACAAGCGATGCCACCGCAGCCGTTTGGCGCTCCGCCAATACCAATGGCTCCGCCGCAGGCTCCGGTCAATGCTGCACCGGTTTCTCCGGTACCAGTCGGTTTACGTCCATCAGTACCAGCTTCGGCACCAGCAGCGGAGGGGCTTATCGAGCTAGATGACATCCCTTTTGACGGTGCGGCTGAATCAGCCGCAACCGGCCAGGAAGTGACTGAGCGTACTTACCAAGTGGTCGGCAAAGGAAAGCCTATGGGTCAAGGTGCTTTCCAGACCTTGATAGGGCAGTACGCAGAAGCCACAAAGCGTTTGCCGCTAAGGGCTTGTAGCCGTGGCGAGCTAGAAGGCATTGATGTCCTTACCTGTTACAGTCAGTATCGTGGTGACTCTGTTTGCATGAAATGTCCGTTGCGCAGATATTGCATAGAGGGATAAACATGAATAGCACACCAACGCCAGGTCTAGATCGGTTTTTGGAACTCAAGGAAAACAAGGTTAGTCAAACTTTCATCTTTCTTCTTGAGGAGGAAGCATCCTGGTTGGACGAGGAAACTTGTTGGGTTCATCATTTGCGGTCACCAGTGCATTTAATCAGACTAAGCGACGAAGAGTTTAAAATACTCGACATCGGAGTGCACCCAAAGACGGTGATCACAAAAGCTGGTAAAGAAATACAGACGTTTAACGGTGTGCCGCGAGTGCAAGTCCTGAAGAAAATTCTCTCTTCTCTTTCTTAATAAGGTCGGGTGCATAACCGGTCTTCTTTGTTGGCCGAAAAGCCTACTTTGCCATTAATAAGCGGCCTGGCACCTCAGTCAGGCCGCATTTTCCTCGGAGAAAAACATGAATCCAGATGTTGCCGCATTGGTTGCGGAAGGCATTGACATAGACAAGATCATGGGAGCAGCCGTTACCGCTGCCGAGAAAAAGTCCAAGCTACAACCGGTGTACCTAAAACGTGACTCGTTTGCTGCATACGCCATTCACACAGGATCACTGTGGCTTGACCTCATTATGGGAGGTGGCATTCCCCCTTCCCGCATCGTTGGGATCTCAGGTCCTGAGCATTCAGGTAAGTCTCTTTTGGCTACTGAGATTATAGCTAACCAATTGCGGGCTGGTCGCCACGCATTCTACAAAGACGCCGAGGGTGGATCAGACCCGCTGTTTCTTAAGAGTCGCGGTATCGATTTTGACCTTTTCCGTGGCAAAAGAGACAAGAAAGGCAAGCTCAAAGATGGAGAGAGGGACCTGATCCATTACTACCAGCCCACCACTGGTGAGGAAGTCCTGCATTTCATTCATGAATTGGCGGCCAAGCTACCGGAAAACCGAACGCCAACGTTCCCAACGGCTCTCATTACGCTTGACTCCGTGGTAGCGCTGGTCACCGATGCCGTTTCCGACGACATAGACTCCAACCGAATGGCTATGCATGCCAAGATGTATTCAGAAATGCTGCCCATCATAAACAGTAATCTTATCAGAACCGGCTGTAGTTTCATTTATACTAATCAGATTAGACAGAAGCCAATGGCCAGCAAATACGAAAACCCTGATTATGAGCCATGTGGCAGTTCGCTACGTTACTTTGCCAGTATCAGGCTGCGGCTGTCGGCCTCCAAGCCAAAGTTCGGAGACAACGACCACCCCTTTGCCGATAAGGACAAAGGCTTTATCAAAGATGCTGCGCCGAAAGCCGGTGGGGTTTGGGAGGAGCCTCATTACGACAGTGAGGGCCAAGAAGTCGGGCTGGACAGGTACACGTACACAGCCATCAGAACAGTCAAAAACAAGGTCTATAACCCGTTCAAGGTATGCTGGATTAGGACGCAGTTTGAGGAAAACGGCTCCACTGGTCGCGGGCTGGACAAGGTGTTTGACGTGTTTAGCTTTCTGCACCAGGTTGGCCTTATCAAGCCAGCGGTGCTGACTGCCGAGGAGAAAGCCGCCAAGGTTAAGGTTGAGGCAGTTAAGGGTAGATACGAACCAGTGGCTGGCAGTCCTGTTGATTTGGTAGCTTTAGGGATGCCCAAAAGGTGGACCTACCAACAGTTTAAGAAGTGGATAAACGAAACTCCGTCTATCGTAATGGTCCTACGCGATAAATTGTTAGTTTCTGGCTGGGCGTTTAACAATCTGGAAAGCACGCCGGATCACGAGGCTGAGCAGCAATCTGAGCAAGACGAAACTGAGACTGCTCCGGTATCGCCTTCACCACTTCCTCCGCTTCCACCACCAATACTGGCTACGCCACCGCCAGTTATGCCTTTGCCTCCAACTCCTGCCTAAGCACTTTGGGGAATGCATCATAAATTGGTGCATTCCCCTAAAAACGGCATGTAATAAGAAAAAAGGAAACCAACATGATTATTAGCGTAACACCGCAAGAGATGCTGGAAATCTTAATAAGATCGGGTGTGGATACTGCTACTTCAAAGTCCATTATTCTTGATCTGCTCCTAGCCTCGGAGGGCGGGCTAAAGGTTCCACAGACAGAAGTAGAAGAAATCAAGGAAGTAGAGGAACCATACTTCTCTGAAGTTGACGAGGTGGCCGCTAAGTCTAAACGCAAAACCAAGCGAGTTAACTTTAGTGCCTTCGGCGGCTCCGCTGAGAATCTTAAATAAGGACAGGTACAGATGAAGTCGTCACTTACTGCCAGGTTACTACTGGGACAGCTGCTTGAGTCCGACCAGATTGTTGTGCACCAAAATTTTCCGAAAAACAATCAGCAATACCTGGAAGCCCAGATCGCCAAACTAGAGGCAATTGCTGATCACCACCGTAGTATCTCAGTGTCCTTGTCTCATCCGGCCAGAGTCAGAGCCAGGTCCAGAGACATGGAGCAAAGCTGCGTAGGGTTAATAAATGGTATTAAGTTTGGCATCTCTTTTATGCTGGGTCGAGATCGGGACTTGGCAGAGGAAGACAGAAAAGCCGAAGCGGGCGGTTTGATATGAAATTGCCAAGCGTGTTGACTCCTCACTTTCTGCAAACCGGTGACATTCACATCGGTGAATGTCGAGCCCTGCCTGACTATCTGGACAGGCACGAAAAGGTTTTGTGGCAAATAGCCAACCTAGCAATAGCCAATAAACTGCCGCTGCTAATGACCGGAGATCTTTTCCATCTTAAGTCTACCAAGCACGAGGAACGGTGGCTAGCCGCTAGGTGGATTGGCTACCTGGAGGAAAACGAAGTACATAGCATCTTTATAGACGGCAATCATGACCATCTGTATGGTGAGTTTACGCAGATGATGGAATTCTCGCATATGCCACTAAAGTATGTGAGAATGGTAGCGTGGTCTCCACGCGTGGTAAATATGCTAGGAGTGTCGTACCTGGCTATTCCGTGGCGTAACTACGAAGAGGACCAGATAAGAGCGATCGTTACCGCCCATCTTTTGCAAATGACCAGTGATAAGAAGGTGGTGATTCTTCACGAGTGTATAAAGGGCGCACTAGCCGATAATGGGTTTGTTATTCCTGGTGGCACCTCACTGCCAAACATGCCAGAAATTACTTATTGGGCAGTTGGCGACATTCATAAAGTGCAAAAAACTAACTTGGATAACGGGTGGTACGCTGGTGCTCCAGCGCAGTTCAAATTCCTGGACCAGCATAGCAAGGGGATTTTGGCTGTTGATCTGGCCAGTCCCTGCGAGCCTCATTTTATACCAATTGCGTCAAAACCAATGCGCGTGGTATCATCAGTGTCGCAGATTACAGACGACGCGTATTATCAGGTCAGAGGTAATGCTAGTGAGATAATGAAGGCTAGTGGGTTTTCCCAAGTGGTTAATACCAGCTATGACGAGTTAGTCGCTGGCGTAGATGGTGGTATTAAGCCAATTACCGAGGGCTTAGACATTTATCTCTTGGACAAGGGAATACCGGAATCTTACCATAGTTACGCGGTGGACTGGGTGGAAAAACTGTTGACAGGAACGGAGCAAGGATGAAAGCGGTAGCAGATAGGTCAGTTGGTGAATATTTGAATAAAATACGTATTAGAAGATATAAGAATCGTAAACTATACGACACTGTGCACTTCAAGTACATTCAATATAAAGCCATTTTTGACATGATAGTAAACGGGGTGGACTTTAGAGTTGTTGACCACATAGGCAAGGATATTACACATTGGACAATAGCGCAAGCAATAGCCAAGCAGACGGATATGCAGGAAGTGAAGGATGCTTTGGACACGACGGTGTCGATGCTGAGGGGACAAAGCAAGAAAAAGGCGAAGAAGCAGCCATTGGCATAGCATACCATTCGCCACTTGATGTGTCAACAATGATACCAGAATTAGCCGCGTCCGACAATGCAGTGCTAATACCAATCTCTCGTTATCGCGCAGGTAGTACCAAAATGCAAATAGTGTTTGGTTCCGAACGCGATCTGAGAAGGTTTAACATTGACGTATTGGATGCGGCCAATGGCATGCCTTGCGACCTAACAGCCGCGATGATAGACAAACTAATCGCCAAATTTTTTGCATAAAAGCGACTGAACCCAAATGCGAGGATTATAATGGAACAAGGACTACCGCCCGGATATAACGTGAGGGACGATAAGGTCGCCGACAAGTCTAAGTCCCAACGGGATGAGGCTAGAAAAAAGACTGCCGCTAGGAACCTAGCAGAGATCACAAAAACGATGGCCGGGGACATTGTAGCTAGGTCCGTTCCTCTTGATTACGATTCTGATGGAATAGCCATTATCGACAGGGAGGAATCGCCACAAGTAGCGCCGCCGTCACCTCAACCAACCCAACCTCAAGCGGCAGCCCCTGCACCAGCGCCAGCACCGGCCCCACGTAGCCAAAAACAAGAAGAGTTGGCCCTGGCTCATCCGGTGTTGTCCAAGATGCTGAGAGTCTTTGGCTTGTCCAAGACTAAGTCGTACAAGCTGGACCTGTTCTCTAGTCACGACGGGCAAAAAGTGTCGTACGAACTGACCCAACTTCCGGAGGAAACCACAGCTTGGGCTCTGGCTGAGTCTAAGACTAAGGGCCTAGGAAACGAAGGTACATTTGCCTACTTCCAAAACCTGTTTGTGTCAGCGTCGGTGATTGCTATTGATAATGAGCCAGTGTGGACAGTGTTCGGAGTGGCTATCGCACCGGAGGAGCAGGCTCTTCTTGACCGCGATCCTAAGAACATTCCGATAAGAATAAGAAAAGCTTGCGGTAAGGTTCTAGCAGAACTTTTTTGGTCTGACCTAGGTCCAGTAGCAGACAAGCTGTGGAACTTCTATGAAGACGTTATCGCTAAGGAAAACAAGGTAACTAGCTCATATGAGAACGAACAAGCACAACTAGAGCGGTATGTGTGTCCCATTGACGGCTGTAATAACATAGACTTCTTGCGCCCACAGCAGGACAATAAGCCGTATTTCTGCAAGATTCATGGTGTCCACCTGGTTAAGGGCATCGAATGGGGTGGCGGTGACCTCCCTTTGGCCTAAAGGCCGCTGAGTCAATTCCTGAATTGTATGTCCGAGGAATGGTTATGGCTCGCGGCGGGTACACAGTGAGTGACATAAACAGCATGTCTGAAGAGGAAATTGCTTTTATATATCACTATCAGGACCTAGCTATCGAGAAACAGCACAGCTACCTAGCGTCGATTTTGGGGGTTGTGTGGACTCGCGATGATGTCACCCCGGCAGTCGGCAAAGGCAGTTCGGTTCCACCAGACAAAATTCTGGTACCACTGTCCATGGCGATTAACCCAAATGTTGTTAGCTACGTGTCATCAGTGTTTGGTATTAGCGGTACCGAGAAAAAAGAGACAAGTAGTTCTTCGGTGGAAGGTTACACGCCAAGCAGTAACGAAAAGATTGTGTCTACTGAGGGAATGGGAAAAGAAGAGTTCATGAAACTGATTGGGAAAAGATAGTTACCACTTTTTCAGTGGGCAGTCAGCTGCCTTGAGGCCGGTTTTGATGTTCAGGTAGCACCCGCAGACGGTGCACCTGTTTCGGCTAAGGTGGGGGCAAGCATGGCAGGCTGCCAGTCGCTTTTCCACTACGTCAGAAGATGCGGTTATTTTACCACTAGAAGCAGCACCAGCCATAACATTGGCAGCTGTCAGCATGAAATTTTTCGCCTGGTCAAACATACTAGGCATAAGTTTCCTACCTGAACAGCATGACATAACGCTCCAGCATTTAGGTGGCCACAAAATGAGACCTGCAAACAAAATAATCCAAGACCTTGTGGTTGGTGAATTTTCTGATGGACAAATGTTACCACCAACGTTATTCCCTTCTTCGGTAGAGTCGGTCATAATGGGACTAGGGTCAGAGTACCAGGACAGGATCGGCGGGTGTCGGACCAAGCTAGAGGTTTTAGAGCTTTCCGTAGACTACCTGGCCGAGTGTGCGGCTATCGCAGCTGACACATACAGAAACAAGCCAATCCCAGATAATGCGTACCAGCTGGCGGCTCTCACCAACGCCCACAAATCGGCTTTGGCGCAGTTGGAGAAAATGAAAGATCCGGACGAGATTCTGTCTGAGATCGATGCCAAAATTCATACTATGTTTGTAGCAATGGTAAGAGCTATGGCCATAGAAATAGATAAGGTCAAGAGGCAATGGGTTGCCATGCACCCGGAAGACCTTTCGACAATAGACGACCTGTTTACCCGTATGACTAATTCTGTTCAGCCCGAGACCCAGCGAATTTACGATGACCTAGAAAAATCATTGAAGAAGACGTTGGGGATTAAGGTGTGAAAGTAGTAAAAGTAGATGACATGCGTATTTGGCGCGACCTAAAAGACTTACAACTGTCTGATTTGGCTGACGAGTGGCTGTCGGCCTGCAGCACTGGAACATGCGATGACGGACCAAAAGAGTGTCAAGACCAGCAAAAGCAAGGCAGAAAAGAAAAAATTCTCGCCTTTCGAGATATTCGAAGAGCTAAAGAACTCTAACCTTGACCCGTCCGTATTTGACAAAGTTGACGAACGAGACTTTGCCAAAGCGCCCAACTTCCTAGACTGGTCTATTGAACCAAAATTTGCTAATACTACCGTGTTGCCTAAGCAGATAGAGATAGGTGTCAAACTATGCCAGGATTGGTGCCCTAGGTGCTCAAACCCAGGCTATATTAACACCTTGTTCGACCAAACGATAGGCAACATCAAAGACAATATACAATTCCTAGTTCATGGCGTTTGCCCCAAGTGCCGTTCAAACCGTATCGAGCTGGCCAACGAGTTTGACATTGAAATCAAAAATGAACTGGTTGGCGCCATGGGACAACGCTGCGTCCCAAAAGACACTCTTGTTTATACACACCGTGGCGTCATACCTATAGACCAAGTTATGGTTGGTGATCTTCTTTCCCATGGTGTTGTGTCTGAAATTTTTGACTCTGGCATGCAAGACATGCTTGAAATCAAGACCAAGTATAACTGGACTCTTAGGGGAGCCAAACACAGTCACATTGTTGCTACGCTAGTTGATGATGAAATACAATACAGGCCAATCAAGGAATTAGTTGTTGGTGATATTTTGCTGCTAAATTCTGCTGGGTATTGGCCAGAAGTTAGGTATAAGTTACCTAGCTATGACCATACAATACTTAGATACGCTGGCACCACCAAGTTATTCAACTTTCCGGAAGAAGTTACCCCAGAATTGGCAAGGTTGACTGGTTATTTAGTGTCAGACGGGCAATACAGCAGGAAATACAATCTAAGAATCGTCTCTAGCAACCCTGAAGTGGCCGATGATATCAAACACTGCTGTTTGTCAGTGTTTGGACAGGAGCCCAGTTTAGAGGATGCCAGAGAAAGCAAGCTTGATGGGTTTGAGTATAAATGTTGGACTGTCAATGGTGTGGCCATTATGAAGTGGCTTGATTTTATTGGGCTGCCATCTGCCACAAGGCGAGACAAGGTCATTCCCCAGTATATCTTGCAGTCCCCAAAAGAAATTCAGGCCGAATTTTTGGCTGGGCTATTTGGTGGCGATGGCAATGTGTACGAAGAAGCCAATAAGTATGGTGCTATTAGGCTGCAATACACCAGTGTGTCTAAACTGCTAATAAAACAGCTGAGGCTGATGCTACTTAATTTTGGCATAGTTATCAGATGCTCAAAGTTACAATCTAATGGGTTCGGCAAAGCTAACACTTATGGCGCGTCTGACATTGAGTGTGGTAAAGAAATGTACTCGTTGATGACTAAGGATCAATACTTTATTGGTTTATTCGCATCAAGTGTTAGAATGGTAGAGACGAAGAAGGCAACCTTGCTGGCTACTACAATTGCCAAAGCGGATAGAAGCTGCACTAGATATTACACCGGGTCTTCGTATGTGCAAAGAAACGGAATGGCAGCCAACCCAAAGCTCAGAATGGTGATAGATCATGGTCTAGTACCTGTCCCAATTATCAGCATAACAGAGGCGAAAGCCGTTCCTATGATGGACGTTAGTGTTCCAGGCAGCAACGTTTACACAGGTGACGGATTTCTGCATCACAATTCTGGCAAGACGAAGCTAGTAGGTCTCCTAGCTTCTTATATTACCCACAGGTTCCTCAAAGTACCAAACCCACTGAGGTACTTCGGACAGCCAACCGGAGAGCTTCTTCTTGGTACTTTCTCTGCCCTAACATTGGAGCAAGCGTCGCAAACCTTGTGGGAGTCGTACAAGGGGTTTATCAGCGGCTCTCCGTGGTTTTCCCAGTACCACAGCTTCCTAAGAAGTGAGGAGAAGCGCCTAGGCGTTGAACTCCTGCACGATCTGAAGAACTCAATTTTGTACACGCACAAGCAGATGCTGTGGCACTGCACAGGCTCTCAGGACCGGAAGATGCGAGGCAAAACCAGAATCTTCGCGGCGATAGATGAGCTTGGTTGGTTTATTATGGACGATTCCAAACCAGACTTGCAGAACATGAATGCCGATGCCGTCTATACAGCCCTGTCCAACTCCCTGGCTACCATGAGAATGAAATACCGAATACTGCTTACCCGTGGCGAATACGACGCCCCGCCTATCCTGATGGCCAACGTGTCGTCTCCGTCGTCAGCCAAAGACAAAATTATGAGGCTGCTTAAGGACGCTAACAAAAATACAAAGATTTTAGCGGTACAACTACCTTCTTGGCTATGCAACCCTGACTATACGTACGAAACGCTTAGGGCCGAATTTAATCATGTCGAAGAGTCAATATTTATGCGGGACTTTGGCGTAGAGCCGCCACTGGCCCAGAGCCCGTTCCTGTCTGACGAGATGATGCTGACTCGCATAGCAAAAGGGCCTGTTACCACTGATTACGACACGGTGGAAATACTTGATGATGTTAACAAGTTCAAATCGGCACGGTTACGCATGCATAACGCAAATCGTGGCACGCCAAGGATGGTGACCTTTGACCTTGGTACCACCAAAAATGGGTTGGCTGCATGCATTTTCAACCTTACTGGTGGGAAGCCGACCTTAGAGTTCGTACTGGCCATCACACCAAACCCAGCAGCAAAAATTCGTATTAACATCGCTGACGTCTATGATAACTTTACGGAACCTCTGGTAAAGTCTCTAAATGTCAAATATGTGTTCTTTGACCGTTGGCAGTCTCTTGACCAGATTGAGAGACTTCGTGCCCTTGGGGTAACAGCCGAAGTGTACTCCTTGTCGTACAAAGATATGGACTCGGTCAGGGGGTATGTCAATTCTGAGGCCGTAACCATACCAAAGTTACACAAGCCAATTCAGGAAATCATATCAGATTACGTTTCCGACAGTCCGCAGTGGCAGAGTAATCCAGTAGGTGCGCTTTGCATCCAGCTGCTTACGGTTAGGGACAATGGGCACAGGATGATGAAGCCGCTGCAAGGTGATGACGACATCTTCAGGGCTTTCTGTCTAGGAGTGGTGAAGTTGTTCGACCCCAGCATCAAGTTGACTATGCAAGGGACCGTTGCAGCCCAAATGGCATCAGCCAGAGCGGTAGGAGCAGTTAAGCCAAGAAGTGCCAAAATGGGAGGCCTTAGTGGCGGCAAAGTTACTGTTGATGGGATAGGTGCTGCCTTTTCTAGGCAGCGTAATCGATGAATAGCTATTTTTGTATTAGTCTATACACAGAGGGCAGAGATGCAAAAACAACCAAGAATTACCGCCGTAGCCACAGTGGTGTCATCGGTCTCAAAGATCAGAAACATCAACCTTACATCGG
>Ga0315289_10004403_pt1 | contig 21014 bp, 22 predicted proteins | sample YL17G11_40_MG_FD_203452 | JGI IMG/M metagenome (GOLD analysis project Ga0315289, IMG submission 203452) | Sediment microbial communities from Yellowstone Lake, YNP, Wyoming, USA - YL17G11_40 | ecosystem: Environmental > Aquatic > Freshwater > Lake > Sediment | place: USA: Wyoming | collected... | reverse complement strand
GATGCGGTCCTTCAACAACTCCCGAAGTATAGAAAGAATCATTTATGGTTTAATAGCTTATGTTATAAATCAACCCCAGGATATGCCACAAATAGAATTTACACAATTATCTTGACATAACCGTTTTCAGAAACCTCAAAATAAAATCTTGACAAAACAAATATGTTTATGTAAATTCAACATCCAATTTGTGTTTTAGAAGTAATCAAATAAGTGGTTTTTGAGGAAAGGAGGATAGTTTGGAAGATAAAATCAAAGAAACCATCGACTATTTGAAGAAAAAAAAGGTGGATTATGCTGACATCAGACACCAGAAAACCAGTATTGAAGACATCAAGGTGAAGAATAGGAACGTGGAAGCCTTGTCTCGGCGGGATGATCAAGGATTTGGGGTGAGGGTGATTGCGGACGGAGCATGGGGATTTGCCGCAAGCTCCATTTGCACCTCAAGGGAAATGAAAAGGGTGGCAGATCAAGCCATAGAGATTGCCAAAGCGAGCGGTTTGACCAAAAAGGAAAATGTCAAATTGGCTGAGACTTTTGTCCATAGGGATAAATACGAAAGTCAATATTCTATTGATCCCTTTGGAGTTCCCATAGACAAAAAGATAGGGCTTCTGCTGGACGCTTGTGAGACCATGATGAAGAACCAGAAGATCAAAGTGGCAGAAGGCTCCATGGAGTTTTTCAAAACGGATAAAATTTTCGCCTCCACCGAAGGGGTTTTTATAGAACAGTCGATTTTGGAGAGCGGAGCAGGGATCTCCGCTACAGCAGTGGATGGCTCAGAGGCGCAAAGGCGTTCCTATCCCAACTCCCATCGCGGCGATTATGCATCTTTAGGTTATGAGTTCGTGGAAGAAATGAAGCTTTTGGAGAATGCGGAGAGGGTCCGTGAAGAGGCGGCCCAGCTTCTTTCGGCTGAGCCACTTCCGGAAATGGAGACGACCATCATCATCTCCGGCAACCAAATGGCTCTTCAGGTGCACGAGTCTTGCGGTCATCCCACGGAATTGGACCGGGTTCTGGGCACCGAGATAAGCTTAGCCGGTGGAAGCTTTTTGACTATGGATAAGCTCAATAAGCTTAAATACGGGTCAGAAAAGGTCACTATCACCGCGGATGCCACCCTTCCCGGAGGATTAGGAAGCTTCGGATATGATGATGAGGGGGTTAAAGCTCAAAGAGTGGATTTGGTCAAGAATGGTCTATTCGTAGGGTACCAGACCTCTCGTGAGACAGCTTTGGTTTTAAACCAGAAAAGCAATGGCACCATGCGTGCGGACGGATGGAACCGAATTCCCTTAATTCGCATGACCAATATAAATTTAGAACCGGGTAAGTGGGAATTGGAGGATTTAATAAAAGATACCAAATCCGGGCTTTTTTTGGACATGAACAAAAGCTGGAGCATCGATGATAAAAGACTGAATTTCCAATTTGGGGTGGAGGCTTGCTGGGAGATCAAAGACGGCAAATTGGGTAAGATGTTCAAAAATGCTACTTATACTGGAATCACGCCAGAGTTCTGGAACAGCTGTGATGCTGTCTGCAACCGAAAACATTGGCATATCTGGGGAGTGCCTAACTGTGGAAAGGGTGAACCTATGCAGATTATGCGCGTGGCTCATGGGACTTCACCCACGAGATTTCGTAACATCAAGGTAGGAGTAAGCAAATGATCGGAAAAGAAAAAATACTGGACACATTAGACTCTGTTTTAAAGGAATCAGAAGCAGACCAGACCGAGGCAGTTTATATCGGAGGCGAAAGCGGGCTTACCCGTTTCGCTAACTCCACCATCCATCAGAATGTTTTTGAGGTAAATAGCAGAGTCTATTTCAGAGCCGCACTGGGGAAAAAAATCGGGGTGGCGGCGACCAATTCTTTTACCAAGACCGATCTCAAAAAGACGCTTTCCAATGCTATAGAGATCGCAAAAAATCAGAGAGAAAATCCGGATTTTCCCGGTCTACCTTCTAAAGAAAAGGTTTTGGAACCGAATACTTATTTTAAAAAGACTGCCGCTTTTACCCCGATTCAAAGGGCACAAGAAATCAAAAAGATCTTTGATCGGGCAAAAGCTCATAACCTTACGGCCGCCGGTTCCTTTTCCACCGGTGAGGCTGAGATTGGGGTGGTCAATGCCAACGGGGTGGCTTGCTATCAGCCATTGACTTCAGCTTTCATCAATATCATAGTTATGGGAGATAATAGTTCAGGTTATGCAGACTCTCTCTCTCGATCTGTGGATGAGATTGATGTAGACCATCTATCTCAGATTGCCATACAAAAATGCCTGGATAGCAAAGATCCAAAGAGTCTTGAGCCGGGGGAATACGATGTGGTTCTGGAGCCAAGCGCGGTGGCAGCTCTTTTGGAGTGGATGAACTATATCGGTTTTGGATCGAAGCCTTTTCAGGAGGGGACCAGCTTTTTGTCCAACCGCATCGGGCAAAAGATCATGGGGGAAAATATCACCATTTATGATGACGGAAATGATGGATCCGCTATTGCTTTCCCCTTTGATTTTGAGGGGGTGCCTAAGCAAAAGGTGACTTTGATAGAGAAGGGAGTAGCTAAGGGCGTAGTTTATGATTCTATTTCAGCCCATAAGGACAAGGTGAAATCGACCGGGCACGCCTTAACCCCGGACAGCGCCGATGGTGCTCTGGCATTGAATCTTTTTATCCAAGCGGGAGACTCTTCCTTGAATAAGATGATCGAGTCAGTGGAGCGTGGACTTTTGGTGACCCGATTTCATTACATAAACGGGCTTCTGGACACCACCAGAGCACTCTTAACCGGCATGACCAGGGACGGGACTTTCTGGATCGAAAATGGTAAGGTTAAACATGGAGTAAAAAACTTGCGCTTCACCGAAAGCATGCTCAAAGCCTTCTCCAATGTGGCGCAAATCTCTCGAGAGAGAAAGATCATTAATGCCTGGTGGGGAGATGTCGGCTGTGTGGTCGCTCCAGCCATGCTGATTAAGAACTTCAAGTTCACCGGGAAAACCGAGTTTTAGTCAAAGTCAATCAAACCCTGAATCAAAATCTGAATGTAAAAATCAAAAACCCTTGAGTCTGATGCTCAAGGGTTTTTTATTTTCTCTGCCTTTTCTTGTTTTAATAGCTATCCCCAGATGTGAAGGGTGTATGAAAGATGTCAAGCGAAGTTGTTGGAAACTCATTTTTTTCGTTTGACCTGACTCTCTGAATACACTTCAAAGTCTTTTCCTGGAGCAGCCAGCTCAAAGATTTGGAGAAATTCGTTTTCATTCAGAATTTTGTAGGTTGATTTTGCTCGCCAACCAGCAGGGATATTTTCCATGCTCTCCGAAAGAAAGACAAAAGTTTTTTTGTCCGAGGAGAGGCTATCCAGAACATACTGGCTGACAAATCCCTCTACATTGAATTGTCTCAGCACAAACTTTTTTCTCGTAAGGTCATAACTTATGAAACTCCAATCTTCGTGCACTTCACCCTTTTTGTTTTTCTCCTGTGGTTTGAAAACTATCCTCCCCTTGACTTGAAGATATTTTTGGTTAAGAACAAACTTAAATTCTGCTTCAAGCTTTGAGATGCCCGATTTTCCTTTTCCCGTGCCTTCCCATTTGCCGACGAAAAATTTGAATGGGTCCCAGACGTCCTCTTTTTTAACCTCTTGTGCTAAGAGAATGCCCGGCATCAGCATTAAGATGAAAAGCAGTTTCCGCATGATTTGATTCTCCTCCTTTTGGTTTCAAGGAGATTTCTAAAAAAGCCGAAAGTGGAAAAGTTTTGCTGGAGTGTCAAGCTTTAGCTTGACCTGAAACCTCTTGTAAGACAAAAAGCTTCCTTAAGTTCGCCTAAAGGCGAACACTCCAATCCCTTCTTTCCTGATAGTTTTTCAGAAATCTCTCAAACAAAATATCTCATGATCGGTCGGGTCTCTGACCTCCGGAGCACTTCCACAAATCCTGCTTTGCGAAATGCGGAGGCAAGACCGGTATAGGCAAAGACATCAGGCATTTTGGTTTTCTTTGGTTCTACCGGGTATCCTTCTACAATTTTTGCTCCATGTTTTTTGGCGTATTCCACTATAGCTTTTAGTAAAGCCACCGTAACACCCTTACCCCTGAAAGGTTTTGCCACAAAAAAACAAACCACAGACCAGACCGGTTCTTCGTCCCCGCCTTCGGCGGGATTTTCAACAACTCTTTTCAGTATCCGGGACCGTTCTAAAGCCGGGTATGTTCCTCTTGGGGCTACCGAACACCAGGCAACGGGCTGGTCATTAGCATAAGCCAGAAGACCTGGAATTTCACCTGAATCAACTATTTTTTTCAAAGCTTTCTTGTTCCCCGGACCTTTTTGCTTCTCAAACTGTGATCGCGGCAATCTCCACCACATACACCAGCACCCCCGCAAGCTCCTCGTTTTCCGAACAAATTTTCAAGATCCTGCCACCGTTGGGCAGTTACCGGATGAAACTCCAATTCCGAAAGGGATGCTGGTTTAGAAAACGTGTTTTTTCTCTTTGCGATTTCGATTAACTGCCCGTGTGTTTACGAAGTCCAGCCACTGGCAGTCTCAGCCAGCCCTTCGACAGAGTTTGCCCTGAGCATTGCAAATGGGCTCAGGACAAACTCTGCTAAACAACAAACCCGCTGATTAAATATTCTCTTTGGTTTTCCTAAAAGAAAGTGACCACTTTGATCCAGTTTGAGGTGTTAAGATTGTCTTAATCTCTTTGGTTCTTAGACTGGGCCAAGAATGGTCACTTCGACGATCCTGAAGGTTAGACCGAGATGAGCTTTCGCAAATCTCTATTGCTCTTCTTCATAATCCTCTTCAGATTCCTCGTCCTCAAAGATCATCTCGTCTGCACATTCCTGACAGCAATAAGGGTCGCCCTCCACCCAAACCGGTTCCCCGGTGATAACTTCTCCGCAGTTGGCACATCTCATTTCTCTCACCTCCTATTATCTAATCTTCCACTGGTGGATTCTGAAGTTTATGGTCCCTTTTTCGATGTTTTCTAAATATGCCATTTTTTGGCAGATCAATATATAAAAGCCATTTTTTCGCTGTCAAGCGAAATTTTGGATTTTGAACGAAAATTTTTTAGCGTGTGTGATTTTCAAAAAGCATTTGTGTCATAATGAAATATCTCTTACCTCTTGAGGAAGGATGGAAGCCAGACTCCAATTTTCGATTCTATCTTTGAACAAATAACGTTCCTTATGTTCCACAAAATCCAGCACAGAGCATTATGGTTTCACAAATTCTGTGTCTTGAGATCGGAAATCCAAATTAAAACTTTAACTTATAACTGGAGAAAACCACCACCCATACGGAAAGTATGTGATACCCTCTCTTGAGTATCCATTTTGCCCTTATCCTACCCTTCGTCTTCTACCAAAGGTGGGATGTCCAAAAAATCCCACCCTTGTCAGGAAAAGGAAGGAGTTGTTGTTTTGTCATATTCAGCCCCTATGGCGCATTCCCATCTGGGTCTTCGCTACTAAAAAATTAATGTCTTGAGAAAGAGATGGGTTTCCTTAAGATAAAATCATCAGTTTGTCAAAAAACGACCAAAGGGGTATTTTTTTCATACTGAAGTTTTTTACCCGTTGGGGTAAAATTGGTGCACTTTTTGGCTTGACAAATGAGAATTGGAGTTTATATTAAGAGTTTTAGCAAAAGGAGTCCGGATGAAAACTTATACACCGAAAATGTCTGAAGTGAAGAAAAGATGGGTTGTGGTCGATGCCAAGAACAAAATATTAGGAAGATTAGCCACCAAGGTGGCAACGATTTTGATGGGAAAGGACAAACCACTTTTCACTCCGCACTTAGATGTGGGAGATTATGTTATAGTGATAAATGCGGATAGGGTCATCCTTTCAGGAAAGAAACAAAATACTAAAACTTATTACCGATATAGTGGCTATCCAGGCGGACTTAAATCGGTAACCTTCTCTAAATATTTAAAGGAGAAGCCGGAGGAGCTTTTCATCCACGCAATTAAAGGAATGCTCCCCCATAATCGGCTGGGGAGAAAGATGCTCTCCAAACTTTTTGTGTATAGGGGTGACAAACATCCGCATCAAGCTCAAAAACCAGAGGCTTTAAAGATTTGAGATAAAAGCTGGAAATTTTTAAAAAAGAATTCTTTTATAACTTTGGGTTTGTTGTTTGTTTTTAATATGAGGAGGTAAAGTTGGCAAGTGTTGCTTATCAAGCCACCGGAAGAAGGAAGACCGCAGTAGCGAACGTTCGTTTATTGCTGGGTGCAGGAAAGATGACGGTCAATGGACGCCCGATCCGGGAATATCTGACCAAAGAAAGTCTGATGATCTTGGTGCAAAAGCCTTTAGATCTGACCGGGATGCTGGGCAAACTGGATGTGATCTGCACTGCCAGAGGCGGCGGACTTTCTGGGCAAGCAGGTGCAATTAGATTGGGCATCACCAGAGCTCTTCTGAAGATGAATGAGGATTTTAGGAAAATTCTAAAGAAGGAAGGGCTTCTCTCCAGAGATCCTCGCATGGTGGAGAGAAAAAAATATGGGCAGATAAAAGCCCGAAAAAGATTCCAATATTCAAAGAGATAAGCTGACAGGTCGGAGTTTTGGAAAAAACAAAATACGCACGCCTGTTGATCTTGCAGAGGGTCCTTCCCCATTTGGGGGTGGTTCTGCGAAGAGTTGATACGGGTGGAGGATTTAACCCAGAAATGAGGAACAACCGATGACAATTACCATTAAGGATCTACTGGAAGCAGGGGTTCATTTCGGTCACCAGACCAAGAGATGGAATCCCAAGATGAAAAAATTTATCTTTACCGCTCGAAGTGGGATATATATAATCGACCTGCAAAAGACTCTCCAATGTATAGAGATAGCCTGCCAGAAGGTGAAGGAGATCGTAGCGGGACGTCAAAGTCTCCTTTTCGTAGGGACTAAAAAACAGGCTCAGGAGGTGGTCCGAGAGGAAGCCTTAAGATGCAAAGCCTTTTATGTCACCGAGAGATGGCTGGGAGGAATGCTGACCAATTTCCAAACCATAAGGAAGAACGTGAAACGGTTGAAAGATTTGGAGAGAATGAAAGAAGACGGAACCTTCGGCAAGCTGACCAAGAAAGAAGTGTTGAAATTGGAGAAGGAGATGGTGAAATTGGAAAAGATCTTGGGGGGTATAAAAGAGATGAGCCGCCCCCCAGGACTTTTATTTGTGGTGGATGCCAAAAAGGAAAGAATTGCGGTGGCTGAAGCTAACAAATTGGGCATTCCCATCATCGGCATAATCGACACCAACTCCGATCCAGATCCAATAAACTTTCCCATCGCGGCTAACGATGACGCCATCAAATCCATAAAGGTGATCACCCACCAAATAGCAGAAGCCGCGTTTGAAGCACAAAAAATAGGAGAGGAAACAAAAGAAGCCCAGGCGAAGGTGGAAGCTTAGGCTGACAATTTAAGCCATTCGAAGCCCAAACGTTTAACCTGGATTAGCAAATGACGACGGTGACCTTTGTAGTTCATAATAAACCACCATGGAAATAAACCTCTGCCAAAAAGGTAGAGACGAATACACAAATAAAGCGAAAGGAATTTCTCAAAAGCGAGGCTAAAAAAAACTTTTAGGTCTGATCGGCTGTCCACCCCTTGTGCTGTCACAAACGCTATTCACGAAGGAAGGGAAAGGCGGATAGCGCAAACATAATTGGTGGCATACTGGATACCTTGGATGGGATCATATTCAATAATGACAACCAAGTGGTTGAGATTTCTTACGCTGAGTGGTCAGGAGGTCAAGACCGGTATCAGGTTACTGTTACAGAATTAGCAAAGGACGGCGTATAACATAGCTTTTGAAGCTCGCTTCGTTCGCTCAAATGCTTCGCAATCCGCAAAACCCGATACAGTTACCAGAAATTGCTTAAATTTGTACAAAGTGGTATTTTTAATAAAAAGTAAGGTGCGACATGGGTAAAAAAGAATTATTGATAAGTGAAATTGATAGGGTTCCTGAATCGTTCCTTGACGAGGTGTTGGATTTTGTTCACTTTCTGAAGACGAAAATAATCAAAGAAAGGCTAACTACTGCCATCGCGAGCGAATCCTCTCTAAAAAAGGATTGGCTGAGACCTGAGGAGGATGAGGCGTGGCAAGGTTTGTAAAAGGCGATGTCGTTGTTATTCCTTTTCCTTTCTCCGATTTGACGCAAGCCAAAAGACGGCCTGCACTTGTTATTACAGAATTGGAGGGGGATGATTTAATCCTTTGCCAGATAACCAGTCAAGCAATTAAGGATAAATATGCTATCCTGATTAGTGATAACGATTTTGAGACAGGAGGTTTAAAACAGCCAAGTAATGTAAGACCTAACCGCATATTTACAGCAGATAGCCATATTGTCTTATATCGAATTGGTAATCTTAAAATAGAAAAACTCACGGAGGTTATTGAAAAGATAGTTGAAATCATTCGGAAATAAATTCATAAATGAAACATCTTTGAACCTGGAAACTCCAGGCGTTTGGGTTACGAAAGGCGAAAAGAATATAAACCGTTAGTAAGATCAGAAAAAGTAAATATTCAGGAGGTTTAGATAAATGTCTGTAAGTGCTGACCTGGTTAAAAAGCTTAGAGAAAAAACAGGCGCAGGGATGATGGATTGTAAGAAGGCTTTAGAAAAATCTGGTGGCGATATAGACAAAGCCATAGATTATTTAAGGGAACAGGGCATAACTGCCGCCACTAAGAAAGCTTCGAGAATCGCCAAAGAGGGGATAATCTACTCATATATTCACCCGGGAGATAAATTGGGGGTATTGTTGGAGCTTAATTGTGAAACTGATTTTGTGGCGCGGACCGAGGATTTCAAACTCTTAGCCAAAGATATTGCCATGCAGATTGCGGCTACCAATCCTTTGGTGGTGAGCCGGTCTGATCTCAGCCCGGAAATCATTGAGAAAGAAAAGGAAATATATAGAACCCAAGCCATAAACGAAGGAAAACCGGAGAAAATCATAGACAGAATAATTGAAGGAAAATTGGAGAAATATTTCCAAGAGGTCTGCCTTTTGGAACAGCCCTTTGTTAAAGACCAGGACCGGACGGTTAAGGACAGGATAAACGAGACCCTTGCCAAATTGGGAGAAAATATCTCAGTGAAAAGATTTGTCAGGTTCAGGCTGGGAGATGAAACTATTTAGCACGAATTCCGTGCCTTGAGGCAATTTTTTGTCCCAGACGAGCACCTATACGGGTGGGGGTCTTTTGCGATGAGTGACCAGTTTTTGAGGTAGTAAATTGGGTCAGGATTTCCTGACCTTTATTATGTATAAATCATGCTAAAGCCAATTTATCAAAAAATCCTTCTTAAAGTATCCGGCGAATCTTTGATGGGGGATAAAGAATTTGGCTTAGATCCTCAGGCGAGTATCTCCATTGCCCAACAGGTCAAAGAGGTCAAAGACTTGGGGGTGAATGTGGCCCTGGTGGTAGGTGGAGGGAACATATTCCGGGGACTTTCTGCCAGCGTCGGAGACCCTTCTGGTGAAGGCGGCATGGATAGAGTATCCGCTGATTATATGGGGATGCTGGCCACCTTAATAAACGCTTTGGCTCTGCAAGATAGTTTGGAAAAATTAGGAGTTGTGACCCGAGTGATGACCGCTGTCCGAACGGAAGCAGTGGCAGAGCCTTATATCCGAAGAAGAGCCATAAGACATATGGAAAAAGGGAGAATCGTTATCTTGGCCGGGGGAACAGGCAATCCCTATTTCACTACCGATACGGCTGCGGTTTTGAGAGCTATTGAGATTGGGGCAGAGGTGGTTATGAAAGGAACTAAAGTCGAGGGGGTGTATGATGACGATCCGATAAAAAATCCATCTGCCAAGATGTTTGATTCCTTAACTTATTTGGAAGTGCTGAATCTAAAACTAAAAGTTATGGACACCACCGCAGTCTCTTTATGCATGGATAACGAACTCCCTATCATAGTTTTCAATCTACAAAGAAGAGGAAATTTGAAAAAGATTCTCTTGGGGGAAAAGTTAGGTACGATAGTTAAGGACTGAAATGTGGCTCGCTTCCCTCTGCCTTAATCGGAAATTCTTGAATTTGAGTTTCACATTGTAAGACCGTATCAAAGAAAAGAAATTTTTGCGTATAAAAGAAAGGGGAAACATGATAAAGAAACTTTACACTGACACAGAGGAAAGGATGAAAAGGGCGCTGGAGACGATCAGAAAGGAGCTTGCCTCCATCCGAACCGGCAAAGCCACCACTGCCCTTTTGGACGGAATTAAAGTGGATTATTATGGTGTTATGACTCCCTTATCTCAAGTGGCTAACATCTCTGTGCCCGATCCCAGACTTTTGATGATCCAGCCGTGGGAGAAAAGATTGATTCCAGATATAGTTAAAGCCATTCATAAATCCGATCTGGGACTAAATCCTCAAAGCGATGCCAACGTGATTAGACTCCCCATCCCTTCCTTGACTGAGGAGAGGAGAAAAGATTTAGTCAAACTGGTGAAGAAATTAACGGAAGAAGGCAAAACAGTGGTAAGAAATATCAGACGGGAGTCCAATGAGGCCTTGAAAAAAGCAGAAAAAGATAAAGAAATCTCGGAGGACGAATCCAGAAAAGCTCAGGAACACGTGCAGGAAATAACAGACAAGCACATAGAGCTTATAGATGAGATGACAAAGAAAAAAGAAGCGGAAGTGATGGAGGTATAAACAGAACTTAAGACTCCGAACTTCAGAATGGTTATTTGTCATTCCACATTAAGGCTCTGAAAAAGTTAAATGGGGGGAGGTTTTACTGGAGTGTCAAACCCCGCCTTCATCCGGCGGGCATGGGTGCCCGCCCTACGAACTACATATTGTTCTAACTGACTTTAGTCAGGATTAGGTGCTAACGCCACTAAAGTGGCTTAGAACTGGACTTCGATCTTATGTGGAAGCAGAATATGTTACCTTATTTGGTTGAAGACTATAAGGCTAACACTCCAAAAATCATCCCTTATGTGAGGTGAGAAGGATTGTCTAAGGATAGCTTGGAACTTAAGAAAAAAATCTTGAAGAAGGGAAATCTCCCCACTCATATAGCCATCATCATGGACGGCAATGGGAGATGGGCGAAAAGAAGGGGATTGCCCCGAACCGCAGGACATAGAGCTGGGGTGAAAACCGTTAAAAGGATTGTAAGGGCGTCGGGAGATCTGGGCATCTCCATTTTGACCCTGTTCACCTTCTCCCGGGAGAACTGGAAAAGACCAAAGTATGAAGTCTCGGCTATAATGAAGCTTCTATACGAGACCACCAAAAGGGAGATAAATGAACTGGATGAGAACAATGTGAAGTTGATCACCACTGGAAGAATCGAGGAGTTCCCACATGAAGAAAAAGAGATTTTGGAAGGGGCAAAGAACAAGACTAAGGACAATACCGGTTTGATCCTAAATTTGGCTTTGAACTATGGAGGGAGAACCGAGATTTTAGATGCGGTGAAGAAATTTGCCCTGGATGTGAAAGAGGGAAAGCTCGAAACGAATGATCTCAATGAGGAAACCTTCTCCAATTACCTTTATACAAAGGGTCTTCCTGATCCGGATCTTCTGATCCGAACCTCAGGGGAGATGCGCATCTCCAACTTCCTTTTGTGGCAAACCTCCTACACCGAGCTTTACATAACCGATGTCTTATGGCCCAATTTCTCAGTTAAAGACTTTTATGAAGCCATCTGGGATTATCAAAATCGGGAAAGAAGATTTGGGAAAGTTTAAAGGTTAGAAAGTTGGAAGGTTAAAAAGTTGGAAAGTTCAATGGTCAGGTTGATAAGCTATTCTTGCTGATCGGGTGGGGGTTCAACCCCCGCCCGAACATAAAAGTTGGAAGGTTAGAAGGTTAATAGGTTAGAAAGTTAAAACGTAAGAAGATTTGTTTTCAAACCTATAAACCTTCAAACTTGCAAATTTGCAAACTATGGAATGAAAAGTAATCTTTTCACCAGAGTGGTGGTGGCTTTTGTTTTTGCCCCTCTCATAATTTATATAACCCTTCTGGGCAAACTTCCATTTTTAATTTTAATTGAAGTTCTAATCATCTTAGGTTTATTGGAATTCCTCCATCTATCTCAAGCCAAAAATTCCGAAATTCCAAAAGTCCCCTTAATAATATTGGGCGCTTTTTTAGGTCTCTCCGCCTATCTATGGGGGGAAAGAGTTTTTCTTTTTTTTATTTTAGGTATACTATATCTGTCCGCTCTAATCTTGGTGATTAAAGGTAAAACCGAAGGGGCTACTTTCAATTTAGCTCTATCCCTTTTGGCATTTTTCTATGTGGCTGGTCTTTTCAGTTACTTAATCCTTTTAAGAGAGATATCCTCCGAAATTATCTCCAATAGATTAGCTTCGCTCACTACAAGTTACAAAACCGGAGGACTATGGATTGTTTACCTTTTACTTTGTATTTGGTCTTGCGATACTTTTGCTTATTTTATTGGGGCACCTCTGGGAAAACATCAGCTTTCTCCCAGGGTAAGCCCTAAAAAGACAATGGAGGGATTTGGGGGAGGCATTTTGGGGGCGATTGCGGCCGCCTTTTTCTCACACTTTGTCTTTTTTTCCTCCGCAAAGTTAAAAGACCTTTTGATTATCTCGGCAATCGTCGCCTTCGTTGGACAGGTGGGTGATTTGACAGAGTCCCTTTTCAAAAGGGATGCTCAGTTCAAGGACAGCTCACATATTATTCCAGGTCATGGTGGAATACTGGATCGTTTTGACAGCCTGCTTTTCGTTTCACCGATAGCTTATTATTACTTGAAATTTGTAGTGTATAGATGAATTGGTCAACGGATCGGTCAACGGATTCATCCTGATCCCGCCTTTGGCGGGAGAACGGATTAAACGGATGAAGCGGATAAAAGACTATTGGAGATAATATTGTGACAGCACCTAAATGAATTGGCATAATGCGTATGCATCCATACGGATCACCCTCCCCTGTATCCCCTCCCACTTGTAGTGAGCTTGCCGAACTATCAAGGGAGGGGAGTGATGGGGTTCCCTCTCCCCTGGGGGAGAGGGCAAGGGTGAGGGGGATAGTGTACAGCATTCGTCATCAATCATGATAAAGTATTTGGATTATCTTTTTGTGATCAGACCAGTTATAATGGTCCCGGTATGGACTATTCTTCTTTTGGGACATCACCGCAGTGCTGTTATCTCTGGGGAAAGCAACTTGCCCGGCTTGCTTCTTCTTTTGGTTACTTTTCTGGTAGGGGGAGTATATCTCTTAAATCAGATATATGATGTAGAATCCGACAAACTAAACAAGAAATTGTTTTTCTTGGCAGAAGGCTATATCTCAAAAAAGAACGCCATCTTCGAGACTGTTCTTCTTAACCTTATAAGCATAATTCCTGCCTATTTCATTTCAATGCAGTTAGGACTCCTTTTTACCCTGGGATTTTTGTTCGGCTTTTTTTACTCGGTTCCACCTTTCTCTTTCAAGGGAAAGCCGATGGGTGGGTTTTTATTTAATATCTTAGTGCATGGGAATTTAACCTTCTTGGCGGGCTGGGCGTCTGCCCAGACTCTTTCGGGAAAAACGATCCTTTTCTCACTGCCTTATATGTTTGCGGTAGGAGCTGTCTATCTTAATACCACCATTCCGGATATGGAGGGAGATAAAAGATCAGGAAAGATCACCCTGGCGGTAAAATGGGGAAAGGGAAATGTTGTCATTCTCTCCATCATTTTAGTTTTAATCGCAACCTCTTTGTCGTTTTTAATTAAGGATATTCCTTTCTTTATCGCATCAGCTTTGACCCTCCCCTTTTTTTTCTTCGGTGCTTTAACTAAGAAAAATAAGGATATAGTTTTGTCAACCAAATTATCCATATTGTTTTTGTCCATCGCGGCTGGATTTTTCTATCCCTGGTATTTTGCCATCTTGGTTTTGGGATTTCTGGGAACAAGGTTTTATTACAAGGCTCGTTTCAAGTTAAACTATCCAACACTTTGGAATTAAAAGTCCGAATTCTGTATACATAGGTTAGGTGGGGTAGCAAGTTACCTCGCCTGCGAGTCTCTTATGGAAAAATTTTTAAACGATTTTTTAAATCATCTTTCGCTGGAAGCAGGTTTGTCTCCCAATACGGTTGAATCATACAAAATAGACCTTAAAAGATATATCAAATTTTTGGGAGACGAAAAGGTTTCCTCTCTTGAGGAAATAAAAGAGGATCATATCACCAAACTAATTGGACAGCTTTCCCTGTTGGGATTAAAGGCGACCAGCATTGCCCGGAATCTTGCCGCTATTAGAAGCTTTCATAAATTTTTGGTAAGGGAGGGTTATACCGAATCCGATCCTGCCGGAGCTTTGGAATCACCAAAATTATGGAGAAAGTTGCCAGTTGTTTTAGACCAGCATGAGATGGAGAGGTTGCTGGATCAATCTATGGAAGATGCTTATTCAAAGAAGGGTAAAGTCTTGCCCTTACACTTGCGGGACAAAGCTATCTTAGAATTTTTGTATGCCACTGGAGTTAGAATCTCTGAGCTTATTGGCGTTAAAAGAAAGAATCTGCTTTTGGAGGTGGGACTGATCAGGGTAATAGGGAAGGGACAAAAAGAAAGAATAGTCCCCATTGGGGAAAAAGCCATTAAAGCTGTGGAAAAGTACCTTTCAGATTTACGTCCACATATAGCCAATCAAAATTCACAGGACGTGCTTTTTTTGAATCGAAGGGGAAAATCCTTTTCTCGAATGGGGGTGTGGAAAATATTGAGAAAATATGTAAACAAAGCAGGGATAAAAAAGAGGGTGAGCCCTCATACTATAAGGCACTCCTTTGCTACCCATCTTTTGGAAGGGGGGGCAGATCTGCGTGCAGTTCAGGAGATGCTCGGACATGCCGATATATCTACTACACAGATATATACTCACTTGGACAGAGAATACCTAAAGGAGGTTCATAAAACCTTTCATCCTCGGGAGAAAATGAAAATCTGATTTTTTGAAATGAAAAATGGAGTGTTCTGCTTATGGTTATCAACTAATTATGGTGACGATCTGGCATGGCGTAATAGTCAGCTAAGTTAACCCTCCCTTAGGGGCTGGTTAATAGATAAGGATTTGTGAAGCAGGCTACGGCATGCTTTATTGTAGCCACAAACTTTAGTCTGCGCAAAAACTTCACCCACGCAATCTAAAGATTGCGGCTACCCCCGCCCGACCTAAATTCAACCAAGCCGATGCCTAAACTTGTCAAGTTAAAAGGTTGATGACCATTGGCGAAACCAAAAAATTCATCTACTTTTCCGAAACTTGAATGATCAAGCTAAAGCTTGATACCCCTAAGTTCGTTGCGTAGGCTGGATTTTTTCAAACTCTGTTGAGAAAAAAAGAGATGCCGAAAAATTTTTTCGGCTTTGTTTTTCTAAAGGTCGGATATACTCATGTTTCATTGTGCCATTTATGAGCAGGGTATAAAAATTGAAGATAAATTAGGGAAAACCTTGTCCGCAGGACGCATGGGAAGGGTCAAAAAAGCCAAATTTCACCACTTTTTGAGATTTTCCGATCTGGAGGAGCTTATCCAAACTCATATCCTGGACTTAATTGTAATAGCCGGCGTGGATCCTTTTCAGGCTGAATTGAATCTGATCAAAACCATAAAGAATCACCCCATTTTGTCTTTAGCTCCTTTGGTCTTATATCATCCTCATCCCAGCAATAAGCAGATAATAGCGGGGCTGGATTTGGGCGCAGATGATTTCTTCTACTTCAGATGGGATAAGAAGCTCTTCGCGGCCAAACTTAATATGATTGTAAAAAGAAGCTGCCGAGACTTAGGGGTCAATCCCACCACCAGACTTCCGGGCACCAGCATAATTGAGAGGGAAATCGCCAGAAGGATTAAAAAGGGAGAAAAGTTTGCGGCCTGCTATGCGGATTTGGATGATTTTAAAGCTTATAATGATTATTATGGCTATCATTATGGAGACAGGCTTATAAAGATGACCTCGGAGATAATCAGAGACTCAGTCTACAGTTTTGTTCAAAATAGTTTTGTGGGACATATCGGCGGAGACGATTTCGTCTTCGTCATTCCACCTGAGAAGATAGACTTTGTCTGTGGCAAAATCATCAAAATTTTCGATCGCATGATCGTGCGCCGGTATAAAAAGGAGGATTTAGCAAGAGGTTATATCATCACCGAAAATAGGAGAGGAGAGAAGGAGACTTTTACCATAATGACTTTATCCATAGCGGTGCTGGTAAATCAGGAGAGAATGTTTAAGCACCAGGGCGAAATATCCCACATGATTACGGATTTGAAAAAGTATACCAAGAGCCTTCCCGGCTCCAATTATTTTGTGGAACGGAGGAAAAAATATTGATTGCCAGAAAATCCGGATACTACGGTTGTCCAAAATCAAAGTCCGATAAAAGGCTGACGCCTGAACTCCGTAAAGTAAAGAGTTAATCCGGCTTGCATAATCGATACAAGAAAGATCGTATCGCGCCTAAGGATGTGTGAAACTCTCCAATTCCCTGCTCGCTTGAAACTGCCCGTAAATATATTCTTCGAACTTGACTAGCCCCACATTTTTTGCCCACCATTCATATTGCTCAGCCCCGGGATTAGCTGGATTTGTCTTTTTCAATTTGATGCAATGTTTATATTCAGTGCCCTTGGTCAAAGTCACAGGCCCAAATTCTACTAACTCATAATTCCAGGAATCTGCGGTCCATGATTGTCCTATTACAAGAGGTCCCAAAAGGACGATCGTGCCTTTCAACCTTCCAGGTGAACTGGAAAAGATGGTATCCCCATTGACATAAAAGTACACAACATCGGGGGTAAGGTAGACGAAATTGCCGTTTATAGTATCGGTGTCAATGATACTGTAGGAAATGGTCCCCCAGTTTCGACCATTTTGGTCAAGAAAGACATAGGTCCAAGAATTTCCAATTGCCAAAGGATAATAATCGGTCACCTTCTCCGGGGAGACGATCAAAACTGCCTGGGCGCTATGGGTCAAATTTTTATTTTTGCCAGTTATGGTCAGCTGAGAAGTATCAGGGGGTGCGGGAAAGGTGGTGTGAATAATCAATCCACAAGAATCCGGCGGAACCAGCACCTTTCGAGTAAATACGGCGGTGTCTTCTTGGGGAAGACCAACCAGGCTCAAAGTGCAAGGAGCAGAAAATCCATTCAGCGAAATCAATTTAATTTTAAGCTCGGCGGAATCACCAGCCGTCACCCATTTGGTCTGAGGGCTAACTTGAAGGACGAAGTCTGGTTCTTTTGTGCTCGGATTTGTTGATTTTGAGCAAAAACAAATGGTTAAAACCACGGAGACGCTGAGAAGTAAAATCGAAAAGTTTTTCTTTATTTTTATCAAGTTTAGGAGTGGGTAATGAAATATAGTTTTTCGATTTATCGCGCCCCGCCTCTGGCGGGGCAACTACAATCTGAGCAAGGGGTCACGGAAAAACGCCCGTTGGACTAAAATATCGCAATTCTTCTGCGGATTGGCAAACATCAAGTGTATCTACTTCTATCCATTTTACCAGTCCATACTGTGGCACCCACCATTCATAAGTTACATTAGGGTTGGGGGAGTTAAAATGAGTTTTTATGATTTTGGCACAGCGGTTATAAGTTACACCGGTGATAGTTAAGGTGACATTCTCAAATCCCTGGATTAAATACTCGAAATTCTGATCCCTCCAAAAAGTTCCTGCTCTTATAGGTCCTACCAATATCTTAAGAAGTGGCACACCCTGTCCCACCTTTTCAAGAAAAAGAGTATCTGCCTTCACGAATAGAAAGATAATGCTACTTGTGTCCGCATTCCGAAAACGGTCAAAGCCCACGTCACCGTGTCTGGTGGTGGCGCGGAGTATAGTGAGGTCGAAGCTGTCATTAATTGCACCGGCATCGCACCCAGGTTCTAAGTTAATGTATCTCCATCTGTAGTCTTTTTGCCTGGGATAATAATAACCTGGGTCTTCACGAGGAGGTGGCTTAGTTGTTTTATCCTTGCTGCAGACGAAGACAAAAACCAGCGCCACCGATATAAGGAAAAAAAGAACTATCTGCTTCATATTTTTAATAATACAACTTTAGATAACCAATTTTGTTACGCATTCCTCTACTTTACCGTTGGACAAGGAAAAACAACGGATACAAAGGTCGATAACTGGTATCTTGTGTGTTTCGTGTGTTTCGTGCCTTTCTTGTGTTTTGAAATTTTTTTCATTTTCTTTTCTTTCTTTTCTTAAGGTAAAGGAAAACAAGGGGATATAGAAATTGGCTACATGTGTTTCTTGTGTTTCGTGCCTTTCTTGTGTTTTTTTTCACAAATTTTTTATTTTTTTACATCGTGGTCACGCCAAGTCCTTCGACAGCACTCCCTTCGACTCCGCTTCCTTCGACATCCCGCCAAAGGCGGGAGACGAAGTGCAGGGACGGTGAGTGGTTCGACCTCCTTCGACTTCGCTCCCTTCGACACTGATTCTCAGGACGAAGTGCAGGGACGGTGACCCTTCAATAAATTCAGGGTCACCCTGAACAAAGTTGAAGGGTGAGCAAAGTCGAACCGTCAGGATAAATGGTTCGTTTACACTCACCATAAATAGTTCGAGTATGCTCCCTACAAACACAGTTCATATTTGGTCTCCCATAAACATGCGGGGTATCCGAATCACCATCAAAGTTATAGTCTTTTTGCAGTCGGGTGGAGAGAAGGGTCAACGGATTAAGCGGATATGTTGGGTGCAAATTCTGACGTTGCAACAAACTCACCCCCTTAATCCCCCTCTCTTATTAAGAGAGGGGGCACAGGGGTGAGTTCAAAACCTTTAATAGTGTCAGGAGCACGGGGCTCCTGACCTACGACTTTGCTCCACCTGCAAGAATGGAGCGAAGCGAAGTTCTTGTCAGTGGGCAAGCATTTGTTAACTGCTACATATCATTACGGTTGTTTATCTTGTCTTCTTGACGTACCAAGAACATATCCCACAATACTTCCTAATAATGTAGATACTAATTCTCCTTTTAAAATGCCAGTAATTCCTAAAATTCCGGTGGCTCCTACTACTAATACTATAGTAAAAATCTGTAAGAAGGAAGATCCAACTAGCATGTCCCTAACACTCTCATTATTCTTCTTTAGAACATAAAAAAACCAAATCCAACCGATTAAAAGCGCACCGCAAATAATAATCGCCAAGTAAATAAATTGATTACCAGAAATTATTGGTTGTTCCATATTTATTCCTCTCTTTATAAGTATAGATTTTACTATACCAAGATTTTTGTTTGCAGCTAACTATTCATTATATGGGTTTCGTATAACTCTCTAGTAGTATCGGAGGCCAGGTGCACTGCGCACCTGACAAATGAATAGTGTCAGGAGCACGGATCTCCCAACGTATAACCACGGCGCATTCAATGCAGTCCGCCCGACAGCGTACTATTAAGTAATTTCTCAATTTCAGTCACGTCCAACCCATTGTCTTTTGCCCATGGTAAAAAATTGCGTTGAAAATAATCAACCGTCTTGGACGCATTAAGCCCTAATACCTCTTATACTTCCTCTGCATTAAGAAAATGCCCGAAACTCTTTACCGTCTGCAATAACACCAAATAAACACCATAAAACAACCCGCCATTTATGAATATGACATGGTGTTCTGCTGGACAACTTCCAAGCCACTGCTGTATCAGGGGATTCCCCTTTGAAGATTGCTTAAGACTACGATATGTTCTTGCTTGCACTGCCTGAAAGCTACCATGAGGTCCGAGGTCGCTGAGTAACCCGTAGACAGGGTCGTACGTGGGCTTTCCCAGCTTGACCCTGACCTTCTTCGGCGATAGCTCTTTCCAGATTGCTCTCCCATCGCCACTATACCATATATCAGCCCATTTCGTCTCCCTTCTGAAAAGTTCGATCTTGTCCACGCATTCAATCACTGTCCTTAGGTGAGAATATGCTTGATTCGTATAAAAGTGATAGGCTAGGTGGAGAGCAACTACTAGCTCAGTAACACACATCCCCAATAAACTCAACTGTGCAAAAGCTGCGGAGTCTCGCAATGTATTATCGCATATGTCGCAAAAGAAATCCGTCAATCTCTGTAACTCATCGATCAACGACATCCGAGTTTTCGCAATATTGTCATCTTCCAGAATCGGTGAAGTCTCCAACTCCTTCAGTAATAGGTCAACCATAACACGTTTCCCAAGCATACCGCGATGGAGGCGTTTGAGTATTCTTTTGTCCCTACTGTCCGGGAGCTTATCGAGAACGAGGCCGAGATCTTTCTGGAATCCGTTCATCGTCCCGTCAATCTGCTGCTTGGCGTCGGCTTCCAAAGCATCATAATTATCAGTCGCAAACTTCAGATGTTCACAAAGCTTCTGATTGATAGCTTGCATATCTCCAGGCTTTACAGACTTGAGGGATTCTTGAAGCCTTTTTCGAAGCTGACTTCCTGTGATAGTTTTCTCTTGTCGGGTTTCGTCTTTCATCTCACGTACAACTTTTGCTCCTCATGTGGAGACGCTTAAAGCCACCAGCGATCCTTGCCCGAATCGTATCTGCTACTCTATTCACCTATGTCAAGTGCCCTCCGCACCTGACAAATGAATAGTGTCAGGAGCACGGGGTCCTGACCTACTACTGTAGCCCGACTTTCGGATAAATCCTTTATATTCATATATAATATCATAATCATTTATGCAACCTTGTCAAGCACTTTATACAAAGGTAGGTCAGACAGGTTATGTCAAGATAATTGTGTAAATTCTATTTGTGGCATATCCTGGGGTTGATTTATAACATAAGCTATTAAACCATAAATGATTCTTTCTATACTTCGGGAGTTGTTGAAGGACCGCATCGGGATGGTTCTTCGTCTCAACTCCTGGAGCTGTCGTTCTATGAGGTTGTTAGTTTTAAGCATGGTACGAAGGGGATCCG
>Ga0315289_10004402_pt1 | contig 21017 bp, 11 predicted proteins | sample YL17G11_40_MG_FD_203452 | JGI IMG/M metagenome (GOLD analysis project Ga0315289, IMG submission 203452) | Sediment microbial communities from Yellowstone Lake, YNP, Wyoming, USA - YL17G11_40 | ecosystem: Environmental > Aquatic > Freshwater > Lake > Sediment | place: USA: Wyoming | collected... | reverse complement strand
AATCGCGTATCGGCTGGAGGTTGCCAGCGCTTACGCCCCCATTATAACACCCTGCGGCCCCAGGGAACGAGCCACCTGCCGCGATGCTCTAACGGGGTTCCTCTGGGCGAAGGGTTACCGTCGTGTCTTTGCCCGGCGGCCGCTCCTATGGTATGATCGTTTGGTTTGCGCCCCCCGGGATCCGGGGATATTCAAAGTACACTGTGTATAACGGATGAGGGGTTAACTCCGGAGATGCAACTTCCGCCTGAGCTTCTGAATCAGATTGCCGTCGTGCTGGAACTGATCGTGACGGGATGTACGGCTGTGTTTGTGGCCTTCTGGATCGGCCTGGCCGTCTGGACGCTGCGCGACATCCGTTCGCGCACTCGCGATATCTTCGCGTGGATCCTGGCGACTTTGCTGGTGTTGATCGCGGGCCCTATCGGCCTGCTGCTCTACATGTTGATGCGCCCTCGCGAGACGCTGGCCCAGGTCTACGATCGCCAACTCGAGGAAGAGGCCCTGCTGCGCGACATCACTGTGCGCCGCGCCTGTCCCTCTTGCCGGGCCGTCACCGAGCCGGACTGGCTGATCTGCCCCCAGTGCCGCACGCAGTTGCGACGCACCTGCACGGAATGCAGCCGCCCCCTGGAGCTGGATTGGGCAGCCTGCCCGTATTGCACGACCCCTGTGCCCGAAAAGGCCCGGCGGGGAGCACGACCTCCTGTGGTTGCCCCGCGGGCTGCGCCGGGCGGGGTTGCCACAACGAAAGCGCAACCGCAGGAAAGTACACTGTGTATATCTGCAGGGCGTGTCGAGAACAGCGCTGAGGTCGGTTCGGCAACGCAGTGGTCAGCAACCGCACAGGAAGGCACACTCGATTCGCAGAATCGTGTATCTGAGCCTGAGCCGGTGGACGTCCCTCAACCACTAGCCGCCTCCGAAGTCCAGCCCCAGTCTGCGGCCGAATAACCGGCCCTACAGGCCTGCCTCTGCGCGGCACTCCTCGATGGCCTCAACGACCGTCTTGATGTCTTCGCGGTTGAGGTTCGACGCAGAGGGCAGGTAGAGCCCCCGCCTGCACAGGTCCTCGGCCACCGGAAAACGCTGCCCGCGGTAGCTGTCGAAGTAGATCGGCTGACAGTGCATCGGGATGAAAAAGGTCCGTGTCTCGATGCCCCTCCTGGCAAGTGCTCGGCGCAACTGGTCTCGGCTCAGCCCGAAATCCGGTTCAAGCATGATCCCGTACATCCAGAAGACGTTGGTCACCCATTCCGCTTCGGGTGGGGTGACGATGCCCGGGATTTTCTTAAGAAGCTCGGTATACTGGGCCGCGTGGGCTCGTCGCGAGGCTACGAACTTCTCCAGTTGCTCCGCCTGGGCCAGCCCGATGGCGGCCTGTAGGTTAGTCATCCGGTAGTTATACCCCAGGAACTTGTGCCAGAAGTGGCGTTCGGTGCTGAAGGCGTGGTCGCGCAGGTTCCAGGCCAGCCGCGCCACGTCCTCACGGTTGGTGGTGACCATGCCGCCCTCGCCGGTGGTGATGATCTTGTTGCCGTAGAAGCTGAAGGCCGCCGCATCTCCCAGGCTGCCGACAGGCCGTTCTTTGTAGCGTGCACCATGTGCTTCCGCGGCATCCTCCAACACGAAGAGCCCGTGTCTCTGGGCGATCGCATTCAACGGATCCATGTCTACCGGATGCCCATACGTGTGCACGACGACGATGGCCTTCGTGCGGGGCGTGATGGCAGCTTCGATCTGGTTCACATCCATGTTCCAGGTGTGCAACTCGCTGTCCACCAGCACCGGTTTGGCTCCCAGGTAGGTGACGGCGTTCGCCGTGGCGATCATGGTGAAGGTGGGAATGATCACCTCATCCCCGGGCTGGAGGCCCAGGGTGGCGAGGGCCAGGTGGAGAGCCACCGTGCCGTTCATGCAGGCAATGCCGTAACGTGTGCCCATCTGCTCGGCGAACATGGCCTCGAAGCGAGGGATGAAACTGCCGGCCGAGGAGATCCAGTTCGTCTGCACGGCTTCGGTGATGTACTTCAGCTCGTTCCCGCCCAGGGTCGGCTCGCAGACGGGGATGATCCCCCGCCGTGTGCTTCCGTCGAAACGCGGGATGGGATGGACGGTAGCCTGCAGCACCGGTTCGGGACCGGGGATGATCTCCGCCAGGTCACCCATCTCACTCAATTGCAGCTCACGCGGTTGTAGCATGGATATCGGCTCCTGAACACGAACTGTCTGTAATGAAAGGGGGTCTTAGCGCACTCCGGCGGGTCACTGTCAGCGGATTCTGGGATCAGTTTGACCGGATTCGGCGCCCATGCTTGCACTCGCACTTCCACCCCCGCGAGCGCGCAAGGCCGCCAGCTTGAGGACGGTGACGACGTACTTCCACCCCCGGCGTAGATAGTCCACGAAACTCCCGCCAGTCTTCGACTCTCCGCTGGCGCGGGCCACGCACGCATAGGGCACCTCGGCGACGCGCAGGCCCATCATCCTGGCCCGCGCCAGCAGGTCGATGCAATACTCGCCATAGTCGCCGCGGAGTGTGAGCCGATCGAAGACCTCCCGCCTCGCGGCAACGAAACCGCTGGTGTAATCTCTCACTCCCCAGCCCAACAGCAACGAGGCGAACGTGTTGATGGTCACCGAGAAGGCACGCGCCATCAGGCTGTGCCCACGATCGCTTCCTCCCCGCACATAGCGCGACCCAATGGCGATGTCGGCGCCAGCCGCGAGCTGCTCGATGAGAGCTGGGATCACCTCCGGCGGCATCGACAGATCGCAATCCATCCAAGCCACGGCTTCGGTGCTGGCCGCCTGGATGCCCGCCCAGATGGCAGACGTCAGCCCTCGTTCGGCAGTGCGGTGTAATAGATGCACCTGGGCTTCCCCCTCCCTGCGGTCGAGGGCTTCCCGTGCGGCGATCTCCTGCACGACCTGCCAGGTGCCGTCCGGCGAGTTGTCGTCGACGACGCGCACCTCCACCGGGGTCCGAATGTGATGAAGGATCCCCGCGATCAAGATCGGGATGTTGTCCCGTTCGTTGTACGTGGGGAGGATGACCGTTAGAGATGGTCTTTCGGTCATCGCGTTGGCGTGCTCCGCTTGGTGCCCATGGCGAAGGTTATCATACCCGAAGTCGATGTCGTTGTCACTCTCGGACCTTTACGGTTCCGCAGGTGATTTCGCCAGAGGCGCCCAGTACAGAGACGACCAGGCGGTATTCCCCCGGCGGTGTGTCGGGGTTCAGGTTCACGTCGAAATCGGCCCTCACGATCTCACCCGGCATCCACCGAGAGGTGGCCCAGATGTGGAAGGCATCGTTCGCCCGCTCGAGGCTCTGTCCCCAGACCTGCCCCGATGCGTCTACTAGGCGCGCCGAGGGAGCAAGGTCCGTTGCAGGTGGCCTATCTGCGGTCCAATACGCGGTGATGTGGATCCAACCGCTCGGAGGATGAAATAGATCGTCGCGGGGGGAAATGCCCTCCGGATGCCCTGTGGGCGCGCCCTCGATCGCGCGACAGCTCAGGAGCCGCAGGTCGCCGAGTGGGCCGCCAGGGATCGCTCCCACCGCTGCGCCGGGCGGGAGCTCCTGTGTGCGGTAGTGCTGCGCGAAGCCGTGTATGGCGATGCCAGCCGGGAAGGCCTCGGTGATCAGGGGGTAACGCGCCGCAAACCAGCCGGCCACCAGGTTGCCCGGGTCCAGCTCCTGGTGGTGCGACTGCACCAACCACACCGCGTCATACCCGGCGAGCCCTGAAAGGGGCGGATCGACCTGTGCCGTGCCGGTGATCGAGCCGGTGAAGGGGAAATATACCCCCTGTGGGCCGCGGAAGTAGCGCTGGAACGCCGGGAGGACATAGCCCGGCTGCACCAGCACGGCATCGTTCGGGCCGGCGTAAGCCTCGACGAACGCAGCGGCCTCCCGCCACGCCTCGCGCCGGTTCTCAGGGGCCCACACCGATGGAAGGGCGGCCAGCAGTATCCCAAAGGTGAGCGCCAGCCCCAGCACGGCCACAAGGACCCGGGCGGATCGCCGCACCTGCCACTGCAAGGGCCACAGGAAATCGCACTCGATTCGTCCCCGCGGAGCGTCCCGCGAACCGGAGCGGTCTCCGGGATCGCGGGACAGAATCGTGTGTGCAAGCGCTCTACCCCACGCCAGGCATAGTGCGGGGGCGAGGAAGATGAAGTAACGGGTCTCGGAGAAGACGGTGCGATCGCGCGCCAGCAGCACGCCACCCGCCAGGATCGGCAGTGCCAGCCACAACAGCAGCAGGAGGCTGAACGGCAGGGCCGCTGTGGCCCCGCTTGGCCCCGCTTGGCCCTGCTTGGCGTACCCGCCTGCGGGGTGGCGTACCCGCCTGCGGGGTGGGCGTTCGCCCTGCGGGGTGGCGGCGCTGGCGCCAGCACTGTCCGGAGAGTTCGGTGGACGCTCCAGTCCAAATTCTGGCGAGCGATCGCGCGCCCCCACATGGTCCCTCTTGGCCCCGCTTGGCCTTCGGCCGTGCGGGGTGGCTTTGCCTGCGGGATGGGAGGTGGCCTCGCCCCGATGACCCCCTCCCTGCGGTCGAGGGCTTCCCCACCGGATCGGCCCGAGGATCCCGGCCAGGGTCAACAAGGCGGCCCAGGCAGTGGCCCACCGGAGCATCCCTTCGCGCCATAGTGGCCGCCACAGCGAGTAGGCTTGCAGCAGGCGCCAGAGGGCCGGCGGCATGCCGGCGAAGGCCCGGCCCGGAACGGCCTCGTTCCCGCTAACCAGCCAGGCCGACCGCGCCAGGGGGAGGAAGAGGACGCCCACGACAGCCAGGGCCGCCATGCCAAGCAGGTGCCGCCTCGAGGCGCCGGGCCGCCCGCGAGCCAGCAGCCACGAGAGCAAGAGCCAGCCGCCCGCCGCGGGCAACAGAAACGCGGTGAACAGGTAGGTGTAGAGGGCAGCGGTGAATCCCGTCACGATCAGGAGCGCCTGCGGCAACTCGAGACCAGCGCTTTGCGGCCGGCCACCGCCAGGGCGTGTCCTGCTCGACCCCACAGGAAAGTGCACTGTGTTTAAGGAATCGCCCGGGCGCACGCGAGCATCCCAACCTGCGATCCAGGCCACCCCGTAGAAGCCGGCGAGGGCAAAGGTCGTTGCCGGCATGAACATACGCGCTTCCTGGCTATACCAGACCAGGAATGGGTTGAGCGCCAGAAGCAAGGCGCCGATGGCGCCGGCCCTACGCTCGCCCAAGCGCGCTCCGATCCCGTAGACGGGCAAGACGGCTGCGGCGCCGATGAGGGCTCCGAGGCTACGTACGGCCCAGTCGTTCGTGTCGACTGGAGGGTACACTGTGTGTAAGAGAATTCCCCAACCGCGCAAGAGCAGATAATAGAGGGGCGGGTGCTTGTCTTGAGTCAAGGTCAGGCCGACGCGCCAGATCTCGGCGGCCGGTTTCGCTGCCCAGAAGGTGCTTATCACCTCGTCAAACCAGAGGCTATGATAGGTGAGGTTGAACAGGCGAACGGCCAGGGCCACAGCGAAGAGGGCGAGCAGGAAAGTGCACTGTGCATAAACGACCACAGGGGGTCGCCCCCACTTACGCCGGGGCTCAGATGTACTGCGCTTGCCGTGTCGAGAAAGTGATTCGGTCACAGGGAAGTACACTCGATTCGCAGAATCGTGTAGAGGAGAGTACACTGTGTGTAATGGTGCATCCGATGCATCTCAGGCCGGGCGCTCCGCCAGGCACAGCAGCGAGAGCCCGAACGGAAGATCATGGGTCACGAGCCAGTGCGCCTCAAGCGCCAGGGCCCATGTCAGGCAGCGGTTGACAGGCCCCGGCACTGGGCAGAGATCATCACCGCTAATGATGCCGGCGCGCTGCAACAGGCGACTGATCGCCTCGGCCGGAAAAAGCAGGCTGTTGGCGTACGTCAGGCGTGAGATGCGGAAGCCCGCATCCTCAACCATGGCGCCCAGCTCTTGCCTGCGGTAACGCCGGGCGCCGCCGAAGGTTCTGTCATGGGGGCCATACAGCCAGGGCTGGGCAGGAACCCGCACGAGCAGCGATCCGCCGGGGCGCAGCACCCGGCAGGCCTCTCTGAGTGCCTGGTCTGGGCTGAGGCCCTCTTGTTCTAGCAGGTCCAGCGCCAACACCAGGTCAAAGGCGCCTGCGGCAAACGGAAGCCGTTTCGCGTCACCTTGCACCAGTGGCGGGCATCCCAGCCAGGTCATGACCCGATCCAGTCCCACGCCGAACAGGCCCTCGGGCAAGGCCGCCAGGTCCCATCCCGGGCCACAACCGACGTCCAATACGCGGCCTCTGGCCTGCCCAGGTAACCAACCGCCAGGGATCGCGTGGGCCGGCCGTGGCTGCCGCGCTAGCATCGCCTGCCGTTCCATCGCACGTGGGATGCTCAGGTCGCTGCCTTGCGCGGTCGCCAGCAGTGCCCAGGTGACGCGGTGCATCCCGGTGACCCACCAGTGCAAGGCGCTGTGCTGTGCCAGCGCGGCACAGGAGAGTACACCCCGGCCCGCACGGCGAAGCCGGGGCGGGCTGTGTGTATGCAGGTGGGGGCTCATTGTACCCTGATCGATGACAGCAGTAGAGAGTCCTGGCCAGCCAGGTTCGGCACGCCGAGGGATGACTCCAGTACGGCGCGCTCGCTGCCATGGGCAGGATCGTACAGGCCGACCTCGAGCGGGTACTCACCGGGTGGCATGTCGTCTGGCAGCCTGAGCTGGTACTCATCGAGCACCAGGTCGCCCGGAGACCACGTGGTGGTAGGCAGGCTCCCCCGGCCTGGGCGGCTGTCATCTCCCGCCCAAAGGGTCGTGCTGTCCGATCTGAGCGGGCCGAGAACGTGTGTGAAAACCGTCAAGTCTCTTCCGATCGGCTCCTGAGCGTGCCACCAAAGTTGCAGGTAGATGGTGTCGCCTGGCCGGAAGGCCTGTTGGTTCAGATCGTAGCCGACCAGTTCCATGCCCGGCCAACGGCCTGAGGCGGGATAGCCGGGCTGGCGCCCGAGCGATCTCGTGTCTGGCACGCGGAAGGCGCGCCCATAGACATCGCCGTCGCGATCCAGGAATGACTTAACCTCGGTTGCTCCTGGGAAGAGCTCGCGCAGCAGTTGCGTCGCCCGGAAGTCCTCGTGTTCGATGATGATGTAGGTGGCGGGGCTGGCATCGCCTGTGGTGGTGTGAGGGATGACGAACGCATGGCGCCCGTCGAAGTGGCGCACCGGCGGGCCATCTCGAAACGCGAAGGCGAGAGTCGCATCCGTGGCCGGGCGCGGCGTGATGAGAATCGTTTCCCCGTTTGGAAGCCCCAGGGCATATTGCCCGATCTCCCACAGCCCCTGGTCATAAGCGTAGTAGAGCGCGGCGTCCCGCCCCCAGCGGCCGAAGTAGGCCGCAGCGCTGAGCAGCGCGCTGCCGGTCAGGATGGTTGCCACGATGATGATCCGCCCCAGCGCGCGTAGGCGATCCATTGCTGCCGACAACTCCGCAGGGGGTAGCCCAGTTTCTTTGAGCCGCCAGGGCACCTGGGCACCCTGGCCTTTGTCAGGGCGTCCGAGCATGGCTGCCAGCCCCAGACCACACAACATGGCGACGACGGGCGTCGTGCCTAGCGCCCGCCGGAAATGAGGCGCGTATTCGCTCAGGATCGTAGGCATCAGCATGATCAGGCCGGCCAACAGAAGACTGCTGAAAACCGGCCGCCGCCAGCGCCATACAGCCAGGCCCAGGCCAATCAGCAGAGCGATACTCATCAGCGGATCGAGGGCCGGCATCCCTGGAATGTTGCTGCGGGGGTCTATGTCGCCGCGCAGGCTGAACATGCCCAGGGTGGCCAGGAGGTTGCCAACCAGGCTGCCGCGCGTTGCGCCCTCGGTCCCAACGGCGATCTGGCTGCTACGCAACAGCAGTTGGTCGGGATGCCTGGCGAAATTCAGGAGCAGGGGAGCCGCTATGAGGACCGCCACTCCCGCCGCCAGCAGGATGCCTGGCCGTCGGCTGTGTCCCGGAGATCGCGACAGGAAAGTACACTGTGTGTAACCGAAGCGGTCTCCGATCCCGCGCGACAGGCGGCCGCGGCCGCCAAGGGCGATGGCCATCACCGCGGCTGCGACGGTCAGGGGCATCAGGCGGCCCGCCGGGTAGGTATAGATGCTAAGGCCGGTGGCCATGCCCAGGATGAGCCAGGCCCAGGGAGTGCCGATGCGCAGGGCGCGCCACAGCGCCCACAGGCTCAGGACCAGGAAGAACGGCACCAGCACAGGCTCGATGCCCACCCGGCTGAAAAGCACGTGCCAGCGCATCGACGCCAGCACCAGCGCGGCCAGCAGAGCGGCAATGGGGGGAATCCGGTCGTCGGCCCTGGCGAGCTCCCGCCCCAAGCCGTAGAGCGCCGCCACGGTCAGTGTGCCCATCGCGGCGGCCACGCCGCGCATAACGGTGGGGGCCGCACGCAGGCCGAAGAGCCTGAATGCCAGGCTCGTCAGGTAGATGAACATCGGCTCCACGCCGAAGTTCCCGGCAAAGAAGACCGGATGGTAACCGCGCTGGGTGAGTACCCGCCAAGCTTCCAATGCCTCATACGCCTCATCGTAGTGGAAGCCGGGTGGGATGCTCCGCAACTGGTAGAACCGGAAAAACGCAGCCAGGATGAGGATCAGGGCAAGGGCCAGGGTTTCGCGATGAGGTCGAATTTGTCCTGGCGGGGTCGGGTCGCTGCGCATGAGGATATTGTACCACAATTGGTACCTTGGCAGATTGCTGCCTTGGTGTGCCCGTCCGGCGACCGCGCAGGAAAGTGCACTGTATATAAGGGATCGCCGGACACCCACGCAGGAAAGTGCACTGTATATAAGGGATCGCCGGACACCCACGCAGGAAAGTACACTGTATATAAGGGATCGCCGGACACCCACGCAGGAAAGTACACTGTGTATAAGGGATCGTGCCTACGCCAGGGGCTGTCCCGCGGCAACGCGCGCGGCGAGGGCCGCGGCCACCTCCGCCGCTGTACCCGCGATCCGCTGGACCACACAGCCTCCCGCAGCCAGCCTATCCTGCACCGCCTGGCTCACCTGCGCCGTGCCGGCGATGATGGTCACGATGCCGGCGGACGCCGCCTCATCGGCACTGAATCCGAAGGCTGGCCCAAAGGCCAAAAGGAAATCCTGGGCCAGAAGCAGGTTGGCGTGCGTGCCGGGCTCGGCCGCCGGGCCGAAGAGGACGTAATGCGCCAGGGGCTTGGCGAGGGCAGGCGCGGCGAGATCGGCGCTCAGTGTGTTGGATCCGTTGAGGGCCAGGCTTTCGGAGCGCACGGGCGTGCCGGCAACGCCCAAGCGGTAGTCGCCGGCGGCTAGGCCGGTGAACCGGTACGTCTGCTCGTCGCCGATAACCTGACTGGCGACTTGCGCGCCTGCGCACTCCAGGATCAACGTCCGCCCGGTGCCGTTGCGCACTTGCCCAGCCACAGTGCTGCCGCCGGGCGCCACCGATAACTCCAGCCGGGCCTGATTATTCCCCGTCACCGTCACCGGCCCAGAGCGGAGAGGCGTACTCTCGAGGGCTACCACGTAGACGTCGCCGCTGAGGCCGGCAAATCGGAACATCTCATCGTCGCCGACCGGTTGCCGGCCGACGATCTCATCATTCCGCAGGAGCAAAACGGTCTGGCCGGTCGCGCCGTGGATCAGGCCTTGGATGGCACTCTGGGCAGCCGCCTCGGCTGGCGCCTGGGCCATGCAGAAGGTCACGCTGAAGGAGTGATGGAAAAGGCTGTTGCCGGGGGGCTCGTCGGGCAGCGCTGTGTGCAGGCCTGTTACCCTATCCGATGGGAGCTCCTCGCCGGGCAGGCCCAGAGCTTCGACGCCATACTCCAGCTTCTGCAACATGGCGAAGCTGGCCCCGCGCTCGCCGGCCGCTTTGTCCAGCGCCAGGATCTCTTCGCCGCTTTGCCAGGTGATTCTTGCCCGGGCGCCCTCGACCTGTCGGTCCGAGGCGCCGCCATCGCTGCCCGTAATCCGTTGTACCAGGCTGACGTGCAAGTGGTGATTGCCGGCGTTTTCACCGGGCGTCAGGTGGTGAGTGCGGACCGCTTGCCAATACCACTGTCCTGGGGCGACGCTGGCGGGCTGCAGCGTGACCCCATATGCCTCTGCATCGCTCAAGGTCTCGAAAGGCCCGGCCACAGGAGCGTACACTCGATTCGTCCCGGATCCCGCGAACCGGAGCGGTCTCCGGGATCGCGGGACAGAATCGTGTGGCGGATCTGCCATGGAGGATAGTGGCTTGTGGCTTCCCTGGCCGCGCAAGTGGGCGAAAAGACCCCCGATCTGGTTGAGTGGGCTCATCCTATCTCCCCTCCCACAGGAAACTACACTGCGTGTATAGGTGGTGTTCAGTTGCCCGGCACAGGATACTACACTGTGGGTAACTTATCGAAGGCAGCGGCCAGGGCATACCCATCTCCCGTAAGCCGTGAAACCTGACACCCAGCCGCCTGCAGTGCGGCGTCGGCCGTCGCGGGGATCTGATCCCCAACGATGACTACCTCGCGGGCATGGGCTGCATCCGCCAGGCTGAAGCCGCCACTCGCGCCGCTGCGACGCAGGTATTCCAGGCCCAGGGTCAGAGCCAGCTCGGCCTCGGCGATAGCCGTGTTGCTCGCGCCCTGCAGTGGCTGGGGGAGCAACAGGTAACGGGTGATGGGCTTGTCGGCTGGCGCCGGCAGAGTGATATCACGCGTGATGGTGCAGCCGTTTTCCACCTTGAGGGCTGTCACGAGCGGGCCTGCGTTGCCTACCGCCAGGTCGTAGGTGCCATCGGCCAGTGCAGTGAACCGGAACGCGCCTGTATTGTCCGTCTGGGCCCGGGCAACTTCCGTCTCGGTGCCCCCGCGCAGCAAGCGGACGGCCAGGCCCGGCTGCGGCGTGCCATCTGCGGCCAGCACCCGGCCCTGGATCACGCCTCGCGGCCCGGCGGGGATCCAGATGACGTCACGCACCTGCTCGTTGCGTCCGTCCAACAGGATGCCGGCGGAGACGGTCCCCATATCTTCCACTTCGAGGGAATACGTGCCCGAGGGCAGGTTGGCGAAGCGGTAGGTGCCATCGGTCCCGCTGCGCACCTGGGCGACGACCACACCTTCCCGACGGAGGATCACTAGCGCATTCGCCTTGGGTCCACCTCCGCTCACGGTGATCACCCCGCGGACCACGCTGCGCCGTCCCAGCGTCAGGTCAATTGGGGCAAGCTGTAACAGGTTTTCCCCCGTCAACTCGATATCTGGCAGGATCTGATCGGCCACCTGCAGGCGATACTTGCCGGGCGGCAACCCCTCAAAGGTAAACCGGCCTGCAGGATCGAGCGGGCTTTGGCGGGTCCAGCCCAGCGCCGGCGGTGCGTAGAGCACGGCGATCAGGCCTTGCGTGGGTTCCAGCACCTGGCCGCTCAGCCGGCTTCGCATCGGGAAGATCACCCGGTAGAGAGCGCCGGGTCCCAACATGATGCCCTCCGCGAGGATGCCCATATCGACCATCTCGAGCCGGTAGCTGCCCGGCGGGACATCGGCGAAGGCGAAGGTCGCATCATTGGCCAGGGCTGTCTCCAGCGTCTTGCTCGCGCTGATCAACCGCAGCCGTGTACCGGGCTGCCCCCCTGGCACGGCGCCATCTACACGGATCGCGCTCCCCACCGCCTGGAGCTGGAAGCACACCTCATAGGCGATCGGCTGGCCTTCTCGGCCGGGCACCCGCGCGGTTTCGAGGTTATCGGCGACGTTGCTGGGCCAGTCCCCCTGCACCACCTGTAGGCGGAAGAGGCCCGGCGTGTGCGAGAACTCAAAGGATCCGGCCGGTTTGTACGGGTCGTGGCCGCTGTCCTTGGTGGGGAACACAGTACCCGGGGCGGCGCCTTGCCAACCCATCTCGATCCTGATGCCATTCATGCCGGTGCCGCCGGCATCCGTCACGCTGCCGTAGAAGATGTGCCGGCTTGCCGTCTCCTGGGCGGAAAGCAAGCGTTGCTTCGTGACGACGTAGCGATAGCCTGTAGTGGGGCCAGAAGTAAGCTTAAGGCTCTTGGCGTTCCAGCCGTCAAGCGCGATCCCCGAGATGGTGATGCCGGGCACGAGGAGCTGATAGCTGCCCAGCGGCAGCCCGGTGAAGCGGAACATGCCGTCGGCTGCCGTGCTGGCGTCGCTCACGAGCAGCCCGGCTCTTTTCAGCGTTACCCGGATGCCTGCCTGGGGTGTGCCCGCATTGCTCAGCACCTGTCCGGACAGAACGCTGTTCTGGCCGCCGGCCAGCCGGATCACCACGGGCTGCACCGGCTCAGGAGCGGCCGTCACCCCGCGCCGCACGACGCCCCAGGGCGCCACTTCCAGGTCAAAGAGGCCGGGGGTCAGCTTTTCGAAGCGGAAGGCGCCGTTGGCGGCGGAGCTGGCGTTGCCGCATTCCTGGCCATTCGCCATCAGCCTGACCGGCAAGCCGGGCAATGGCTCGCCGGTATCAGCGCGCAGCAACTGTCCGGCGACCACGGCGTTGCCCTCGGGGCGGACCTCCAAACTGGGCATGGCCTTCACGGCCATCACCACGGGCAACTGGCCCGAGAGGTTGAACTCAGCATTCCACCAGTCTGTGTACCACGATTGCGTTTCCCAGCCGGGCGCCACGTAGCCCAGGCGGTAGTTCGCCAGCAGCCAGTGACACATCGTGAAGTAGCTGCCGGGGCAGCGCTTGCCGTGGATCTCGCGGCCGCCTTGCAGGAAATCATTGATCGCCACGACCCATTCGGCGTGCATTTGCGGGTTGACGCGGGGATAACGGCGATCCTCGTGCGAACCCACAATGGGTCCACCTTCCGTGCTGATGATCGGCACCTGATACCCCAAGGCCTTGACGATCATCTCGTCCACCAGTTCGAAGCCCAGGAAGCAGGCGGCATCAGTAGCCAGGGTGGCGCCAGGGTTCTTGTCTGACGCGCGCCACTGGTTGACCATCTCGCGCGGCCGGGCCTCCCAAGCCCAGGACCCGAGCCGGTCGTATTCCTCCTGGCTCACGGGTGCTCCGGTCTGGTTGACTGCATCGTAGGGATAGTCCAGCGGGTGGTCCAGTGTGTAGTTATGGATGGCCACCCAGGCGCCCTTTTCGAACAGGTCGGCACGCCCCTTGGCCATTACCCGGGCCACAGGATTATCCCTGCTGCCGACCCCCATGGCGGGCAGCGCCGGCAGGCCACCCAGGCCGATCACTTTGTCGGCGTCGATGATGAAGTTATCGATCACCACGTCGAGCCAGTTTGGCGGCATCCGGTTGCCTATCCATTCCCCAGCCAGGTCGGGCTCATTGTTGGTTTCGAAATAGCGCACGCCTACATCGATGAGCCGACGAAGCGTGTCTTCCTCGCGCCCGCCGATATGGCCCGGGTTAGGCTCAGCGCGATAAAGGCGCACGATGGGCATGATCTCGGCCGCAAGCAGCCGCTGGCACAGAGCGAGGGATGACCCGCCGCTGTCGTCCAGCAGCTTCACCCATTTGATGTGCATGGCTTTCAGCTCGTCGATCCAGAAGTCGAGGGCTGAGCCGATTGGGTGATAGACCGAGGCCGACCAATGAATACCGCGTCGGTTATCGCCCTTCGGGCGGGGGAAGTCTTGAATCCGCATCGAGCGCTCCTGGGCTGGGGGTTAGACCCTACGACAAACGCACGGCAGCAGAAAACTGCACGGTGTGTACAGGAAACTACACTGTGTGTATTCGATACGCGAGCAGTGACTGACGCTATTATAGCACATTTCGTCGTTGTCTGTTGTCAAGCGTTGCCTGCCGCCACGTCGGCCGCCAGCCAAGGCAACTCTCGACAGGCCGGGTTTACGATATCTGTGAGTAGCGCAACAGAAGGCTGCCAGGCGCCTCGGGGATGGTCACGGTCATCCGGGCCAGCGCCTTCCCGCTCATACGCTGGCGAGGCGCCTCCTGGTAAGTGGCGCTAAGACTCACATCGTACTGCGCGTCCGGTGCTATGGCCCGCAGATCGACCTCCATGGTCGGGAAGGGGCTGCGATGCCGGCGGCCGAACACGGCCACCCCGCACGGCGAAACGCCAAGCGGGGCCACACCGCTGCCCAGATCTCCCCGGTGGAACTGCCAGGCGTACCAGTCGTGGTACGCTGTCGTCAACGGCAATAACAGATAGAAGTCGCCCAGGAAGAAGGGGCGGATGCTGCGCCACTCGGCGATGGCCAGGCGGGCAGTTTCCAGGGGAAAATCATCGTTCAGTAGGGTTTTGCCCAGGGCCAGGACATCGTTGGACCCCAGGATGGAAGAAGACTCGTCGGCAGGGAAACAGTCCGGGTCGATGTGGAAGCCGAAGTTGAAGCTCCCGATGATCTGGCCACGGGTGCCGTAGGGTGTGAAATCCCAGACGCCGCCGCCGAAGAGCGGCACCCAACGCGCCAGGCCGGCGTTGATGCACTGGTCTCCGATGTGCAACCCCTGGCCGAACGGCAAGCCGCCGACGTCATGGAAGTCGCTCGGCCACAAGGGCAACGACCGCGAGAGCGTCTCCAGGTCGATGCGCCTGCCGCCGCTGGAGCAGTTGTCAATCCACATGCCCGGGTGGCGCCGGCGCAGCTCGTCCCAGAAGGCATAGAGCCCCTCGACGTAGCGGATCTCGGTCAAGCCCACGCGATCGGGTGCATCGGCCGCCTGCCAGTAGAGCCATGGGTCGAAATTGAAGTCCTGCTGGTAGATGTCCACGCCGTGCTCGGCAATACGCTGCGAGAGCAGGTCAGTGATATAGGCACGCACCTGCGGCAGACCCAAGTTCAAGAGCAGGTTGGATGGGTCGCCGGGGCTGGCCAAGACGAAATCCGGGTGCTCGCGCGCCAGTTGCGAGCCTAGTCGTACGCGCTCGGGCTCAAACCACAACACGAACTTCATCCCTGCGGCGTGGGCCGCGTCGCTGATGGGCTTGAGGCCGTTTGGGTAGCGTTGCCGGTTGACGTCCCAACTGCCCACCTCTTCCCACCACTGACCCCCCGCGCCGTACCAGCAGGCGTCGATCCAGTAGGCCTCGCACCCAAGGGCTGCCGCTTTTGGCAACGCCGTCATCTCGAAGTGCTCTGAGGCCTCCCCAGTGAGGTAGTAGTAAGCCTGCAGGCAGTGGGCTACGGGCGGCATGATGAGCCGTCCGTCGATTCGAGGCAGGTAGTGGGCGATGAGCAACTGCCGGAGGAGGTTGTTCCCAAGGGTCGCGTCGTCGCCGTCCCAGGCCAGCAGAAGGATGCGCGGCGTGCGGATCCGCTCGCCTGGCTGCAGCGACAGGTGTGTGCATTCCATGCCCGCCGCCAGCCTGATGCCAAGGGCGTCACGCTCGAAGCGCGCCATCCACTTTCCTGACCAGCCGATGGCCAGGACAAGGCCGCCCCTGCTGCGTTGCAGGTTCATGAAGGGCAGAGTCCCGTCGGATGACCTGCCGCCTTGCGGAGCCAGTGTGACCTGGCCCTCTGGCGAGATCTCACTGGTCAGCGGCAGGAAGTCGTCGATCTGGGAGGAGCTGCCCCTGGCGTGATGCAGGCGCACGCGCTCCGTTGGCGGCGCGGCGACGGTGACATCCAGCGGCAGGATGTCCTCGATGAGGGGTGTGCTGACCGGGCCGCAGTTCTCTAGCTCCACCAGCCAATCCACAGCGGAGAATCCACTGAAATGGCGTGCTTGAACGGTGACCTTGAGGCCAGTGTCGGGGTCGAGGTAAGTCTCATGCACGAGCTGCCCGCCAGCACAGTCCTCCGTGGCAATGGTCTTCTCCCATCGTTCCATGAAGTCGCGCGAGTCTCTGCCTGCGTAACGGAAAGACGGGCGCGGCGAGGCGCCTGGAAGATCGGTGCAGGAAACCACACTGTGTGTAAAGGTCATGGGTGACTCCCTCGAAGTGTGTGGCTCTATGAGCCTTCTTCATCCCGCAACGACGGGCCGGGGCTCATAGACAGCGTGAATGTTAAGATGACCCTGATGATACCGCTGCGCGCGCCCGCCTGCAAAACGTGCGCGAGGCTCGCGGGCCGCGATCCGGTGGCCGGAGTCTGTGCGCGGTCCTGCTAGAGGGTCAGCGCAAGCTGCGCGTAACCACTTCGTTTGACGCGGAAATCCACCTGTGGTTAGATGATGCCATCCCGCTGTAGCCCCGCTTGGCCCCGCTTGGCGTACCCGCCTGCGGGGTGGGCGTTCGCCCTGCGGGGTAGCGCTCTCTCGATCACTGAGGCGATGGTGCTCCGCTTCGTCTGCTGTCTGATGGTGATGTCATGCTTCATTCCCCTCCGGGCGTGGGCAGACGACTCCTGCCCCGGGGCCGTTCCTGTGCAAGAGGCGCGGGCGCTTCCTCTGCGCACCATGGTGACTATCCAGGGCGTGGTTACCGCCGCCACGGGCGCCTTCACGGAGGGCCAGTCGTTTGCGGTTCAGGATGGGTCCGCCGGCATCTACGTGTACCGGCACGACGGGATCGGGCAAACACTCGCGGCGGGTGACCGGGTCTGCGTCACCGGCCGCCTGGACTCCTATCATGGCCTCCTCGAATTGACGCCATCCTCAACGCGACAGGTCATGCTGCTGGGGAAGGACGCGCCGCCGGCGCCGAAGCTCTTCGCACCAGCATCCATCGGGGAGAGCACCGAAGGGCTGCTGGTCTCGATCACGGGGCCGGTAAGCCGCCTCAGCGGGAAGCGGTTTCGAGTGGGTGAGGCCGAGGTGTACCTCTACCCCACGGCTGCCATCGATGCCGGGCTGCTGACCGAAGGCTGCCCCGTCACGGTGGTTGGCCTGAGCTCGGACTACGATGCTCCACAGATATGGCCTCGCGCCCAGGCTGACATCATCTCAGGCGACTGTAAGCCTGCCCCGTGCGAGGCTCTGACGATCCCACAGATCCAGGGCCCGGGATATTCGTCGCTCTATGATGGGCAGACGGGCCTGAGCTGCGTGGAAGGTTGTGTCACCGGGATCGGCGCGAGGGGTTTCTACCTGCAGAGCCTCTCGCCCGACGGGGATCCTCGAACCTCAGAGGGCATCTACGTGTACCGTTTCGACGGGTGGACCAACCCTCGTGCTCTGCGCCCGGGCGACCGGGTCCAAGTGCGCGATTTCGGCGTTCAGGAGTTCTACGGTTCGACCGAGATCGTGGGGCTGAAGTCAGACACGGACGCTTCATACCGGCGTATCGGCGCCTGTGAGCTGCCGGCGCCCGTTCCCATTCCACCCCTCACGGAGCCCGCCGCCTCTCCCGAGGAGCTCTACGAGCGTTACGAGGATATGCGGGTCGCGATGCCGCTTGATGGCGTTGTGGTCGGCCCCACAACCCGCTACCTGTCGCGCTTTCCAGCAGGCGATCCGGAGATCGCGCTGGTGGATCGGCAAAGCCCGCTCTTCGGGAAGCGCTTGTTCGGCGGCGAGCTGCCGGTGGGGCGCGGGCGCGTGTATCTTTCGGGCGGCCTTGGTCGCGACCTGCCGGACCTCCACACGGGCGATGAGATCCGCGCCGATGCGCTGACGGGCATCCTGGCCTACCAGTTCGAGCGGTATGTACTGCTCCTGGATCCTGAGGCGGGGCCGATCAGCGTGAAAACGAAGCCACACCTGGTCGATGAAAAGGCGTATGTTGGGCCAGATGAGTACGCGATCTGTAGCCTCAACCTGGAGAACCTGTTCGACGCGGTTGACGACGGCGATGGCGACATGGGCGCCTGGGCGCCCGCGAGCGCAGAGGCGTATGCGCTTCAACTGGAGAAGCGGGCCGCCGCGATCCGGGAGAAACTGCGGTTGTGTACCGTGATTGGTGTGCAGGAGGTCGAGGGGAAAGACGCCGTCTGGGAGAGCTTGGCAGCCGCCGTGGGGCCCGGGTACCGTTACGACTACTACGAGAGCGCCGATCTTCGAGATATCACCGTGGGTATCCTGTACGATAGCCGCCGCGTCAGCCTGCGGCGGGGTGAGCAGGTACAGGCATGTACAGCACAGAACTACGGCGTGGACTACGTCGTGGCGCGCGGGCCCCGCGCCTACACGGATCCTTGCAGCGCCGGCAGCTATCCCTTATTCGAGCGCCCGCCCTACGTGGCTGACCTCAAGATAAGCGATGCCGCCGGGACCCGCAGCCTGGACGTGACCGTTGTGGTAAACCACTTCAAGTCCAAGCGCGGTGATGAGGCGGACAATCTGCCGCAACGCATCGCCCAGGCGAGACATGTGGCAGGGTTGCTGGCCGCGCCCAACATGGTCGCGCTGGGTGACTTCAACGACCTGCCGGGGTCTGCCCCTCTGGCGGAGTTCGGGAGTTATGTCAATTTATACCTGGCGCATGTGCCGCCGGCGGATCGCTACTCGTATATCTACAACGGGCAGGCGGAAGCGCTGGACCAATTTGTCATGACGCCAGGGCTGGACCGCTACTTCCTCTCCGGTGGGCCGATCCACATCAACGCCGACTTCCCCGACCTGCTCGTGCCGGATCGATCTCCCTACCGTTCCTCAGACCATGACCCCCTGTTCGTGCGCTTCAGTTTCTACCCTACGGGCGTCAGCCAGGCGTTGGCCGGTGTGATGTCCGGGGCAATGGCAGGCTGGACCTTGGGCCGCTAGAACCACTTCCTGCGCCGGAAAACCACAATCAAGACGGTGCTGATCGTGGCCATCAAGCCCAGGGCCCAGGGGTAGCCCCAGCGCTGATTGAGCTCGGGCATGTACTTGAAATTCATCCCGTAGATGCCAGCGATCAGCGCCATTGACATCAAGAGGATAGAGCCGATGGTGAGCAGCTTGACGATCTGGTTCAGCCTGTTTGACTGGAGAGACAAGTAGCTATCCAACGCGCTCGAGAGCAAGTCGCGGTAGGTATCGATGTTGTCGATCACGCGCACCAGGTGATCGTAGATATCCTGGAAATAGACGACATCCCTTGACCTGAAGACGGGCAGGTCACGGCGCAGGAGCACGTTGATCACGTCGCGCTCGGGCGCCACCACCCGCCTCAGGGTAAGCAAGTCACGTTTCAGGCCGAAGATGGTCTCGATGGCGCCCTCGTCGAACCTCTCGAAGATCGCTCCCTCCAGATCCTCCACCCGATCTGCGATCTGATCCATGATAGGGAAATAGTCGTCTACCATCGCGTCGAACAGCGCATACACCAGCGCGCCGATGCGGTGCTGCAGGGGACCGCTGGGCGCTTGCCAGCGAGCCAGCGTTTCACCGATGTGTTGGCTGGGGCCCTGGTGCACAGTGACCAGGTAGTGTGACCCGATGAACAGGCTGATCGCCTGGATTGCGACGTGATCCTCTTCAGAGCTGTAGGCTGCGGTGTAGAAGACCGCGAAGTAGTACTTGCCTGCCCCGTGCGGCTCACCGTTCTCGCTCTCATGCTCCGCAGCGGGAGGCTGCGTTGGCGCCTCTGCGTGTCGTGGGGTCGTGAAGCCATACGCGTCCACCTTGGGGCGTTCGTGCGCGCGCGTCGCGTCCTCGATAGCCAGGGGGTGGAAGCCAAAGACATCGCGCAGTAAGCTTATGTCCTCCTCGGCGGGGTCCTGGATATCCAGCCAGACGAGGGTTGAGGGATGCGACAGCGCGCTGCCGATCTGGGCGATAGGCAGGTCCACCAGGAAGGTCCCATCCTGAGCTGTGATCAACCGGTGCATCTACACTGTACCTCCTGGGCCGTGCGAAGGCATGGCATCTGGGTCAGGGTGCCACGATGTCGGAGGCTTCCCTCACGGCGTGTTCGATCCAACGTTCGATGGGCCAATCAGGCGCCGCGACCCAACGAAGCCGGGGGTTTCGCGGCGGCAACAATAGCACCTGGGCCGATCGTGCCGCGATGGCTGCGGCAAGATCCGGCCCGACCTCGCCGCCGAGCCCGCCGGGGATCGCAAGGTCGCTGGGGCCGAGAATCACGGCTGCCCTGGCTACCGCATCGGCCGGCGCCGCCAGTGGAGGTCGATCGACCAGCGCCGCGAGCATCGCAGCATGAGCGGCCGGGTTAAGCCCTACTGGCCACAGGACCGCGTCCGGCAGCGCAGCGCGCAACGCCACCAGGAGAGAAGCGCCCAGCGCGCCGTCGTGGCCGTCGATCACGACGACGGGGCGTGGCGCAGCCCGCGTTACGGCGAGCCCGGACGCTGCCGCCAACGCCATCAAATCCTCGCGCTGGTAGGAACGTGGGTTCCTTGCCGTTGCCGGCTCCTCAGCGACGACCCGCGCCTGGGTTGCCCTGTCGTGAGCCAGCAAGCGGTTGTCATCGCCGATGAGCGCGGCGTGCATGATCCACCAGCATGCCGCGACGACCGCTGCGGCAAGGGGCTCGGCCAGTGTCACCGTGGGATCGCCGCCTGGGGTGTTGCCCATCCTCCAGCCCGCAAACCGGAACAAGGCAATGGCCATGGAGAGCAGCACGACAATGGCTGCTGCGACCACCACACCATAGAGGTAGAGCCTGCGCAACGGGAAGGTGCGCTCAGCCATGCCCTCGGGGCCACGCTGGCGAGCTCGGAGCTGCAGAGGCCACCAATGCCCCCACCAGGCAGGTGCCCCCACCAATAGCAAGGTGGCTCCCAGGCTGAACCGCGCTACAGCCTGGGTGAGTGGCGGCAGGGCCGCGTTTGTGCCGCGGGCCAGTGCCAACAGGATCAGGCGCATCAATTCGGTAGCGCCGAGCCAGAAAGCACATAACCCAAGGGCTGCCCCCAGGTAGAAATGGAGACGGCGCACGGCTGCTGTCTCGGGGCTCTCCCCGCCGCGGGCTGTGCCGGTGGCGAGCGCGCCGGCAAGGGAAAGCCAGCAGACCAGCCCAACGGGCAAGACAGCCAGCGGCGTGATGAGCGTTTTCTCCCACAGGTCGGCCAGCGCTCCCTGCGGCTGGCCCAGCAACACGGTCAGCGCGTAAAGGAGCACGTAGGCGAGGCTTGCCAGGGTGGCGAATGCGGCGGCAAGATCGCCAACGCGTAGCGGCAGGACCCGACTCATGGCGTTATACTCAGCCACAGGCG
>Ga0315289_10004401_pt1 | contig 21017 bp, 18 predicted proteins | sample YL17G11_40_MG_FD_203452 | JGI IMG/M metagenome (GOLD analysis project Ga0315289, IMG submission 203452) | Sediment microbial communities from Yellowstone Lake, YNP, Wyoming, USA - YL17G11_40 | ecosystem: Environmental > Aquatic > Freshwater > Lake > Sediment | place: USA: Wyoming | collected... | reverse complement strand
GCTGAAAGGAGGGTCCGATGCCCTTCATCGGTAAAAGGAATGCGGGAGTCCCAACGATCGGGGTGTTCGTGCCCTGCGATCCGCGCATCGACAAGGATTCCAGGGCGCGGGCCTTCGCCATCGGCGTTACGGCCGCCAAACTCCTGGCGGCCCGGCTCAATCTTCCGGACGGGACGGCGCCCAACGTTTTTCACTGTTCGCGGCTCGTCGACAGCGAGGCGACCGCCGACGCCGGCGCCCGGGAGCTCAAGGAGGCCGGCGCCGAAGCCCTTCTGATCGTCCCCGACACCTGGTTTTTCCCCGGCAAGAGCGCCATGGCCTTGACGGCCCATTTTCCGCCCTCGACGCCGATCGCCTGCGTCGGGGGCAACAACGCGCCCAAACCCGGTGTCGTCGGGATCGGCGCCCTGGTCGGCGCCTACGCCCAGACGGGCCGGCTCTGTCCCATGGTCATCGGAACCATGCCCGAGACCGGGCTCAACCCCGACTTCGACGGAAAGACCAAGGACGAAATCATCGACCTGGCCTATGCCATGCTCACGGCGGCCGCCCTGCGCGGCAAGCGCTATCTCGCCGTGGACACCGATTCGATGCAGATGGAGACGGCCCTCAACCATGTCCACGCCTCGCGCCGTTTTTTCGGCCTGGAGAGCACCCGCGAGAGCATGAAGATCTTCGCCGACATGCTCCGCAAAGGCGGCGGCTACGACAAGGCCGAGCTCCGCGATCTCCGCAGTTGGGCCCTCAACGTCAAATTCAAGGGGCGGATCTTCAACAACCGGGACGAGATCGTCCGGAAGAAATCGGCGATCCTGACCGCCAAGGAGGCCAAGGCGCCCGCCCTGACGGCCGCCGACAAAAAAGCGCTCGACGACGGCCTGGCCCTCTACCTGATCATCCGCGACACTATGCGGGAGGTCAACGCCATCGCCGGCGGCTGGACGAACCAGCTGGCCTGGGGCTCGGATCCGCGCGGCCTGCCGCTGACGACGGCCGACATCGCCGAGTCCCTGTTCAACTCGAGCGAGGACCACACCGGCAAGAAGCCGGTCGTTCCCTTCTCGACCGAGAACGACATCCAGGGCCTGCTGACCATGATCGCCTACTGCTGGCTTTCGGGAGGGCGGCCGACGCTGTTCATGGACTTCCGCAAGGTCTACGAGCCCTGGGAGATCGAGCGGAACGCCCGCGAGTTGAGGATCGACCTCAACCGCCACCGGAACGAGCCCTGGCTGAAGCGCGGGTTCATCGACGGGAACAACTCGGGGAGCGCCTCTCTCGACTTCGCCGAAAAGCACTTCCTGTTCAAGGCCGAGCCCTACTACTTCCCGGGCGGCGGATTCTCGGTCGGCTTCATCTCGCCCAAGGGGATCAAGGGTCTGGCCGGACGGCTCGCCTGGAGCGAGCTGGGCGGCCTGTTCACCATGGTCCAGGATGAGGCCCAATCCGTCGAACTTCCGGCCCCGCTCGCGGAAAAGGTCTGTCACGCCTCCGACTATACCTGGCCCCACACCTTCCTGACCTTCGACCATGCCCCGGCCTCCTTGGTCAAGGTCGGGATGCCGGCCAACCATTTCCACATGGTCGCCGGGCTCCCGCGCCGGAGGTGGCAGCATTTTTCCGATTACGCCCTTATTCTTAATTCGAGGTGGGAGAACACGCCCGAATATGAGGAAGGCCTGGACCGGCCGCTGCCCATGCTCTGGCGCATCAACGGCGGAGAGACGACGGCTAAGATGCTCATGGCGGGCCGGAGGTAAGGCGTGGCGGCGCCGAAACAGAAAGTCATCCTGAGGCGCACGCCCGAGTACGACCCGGACGGGATCTCGCGGATCATCCGCGAGGGGATCGAAGCCTTCGGACTCTCCCCCCGCATCAGGGGAAAAGTCACCATCAAGCCCAATGTCGTCTTCGCCCATCATAAAATCGCACCCTCGGCCTTCACCCGGCCTGATCCTGGACGGCTATCCCTTGAAGAAGCTCGCCTCGACCAATCCCGCGACCCTCGAGTCGCTGGGCGAGGTCTACAGGGAGGCCGGGCTTCCGGCCGGCGCCCTCAACGTCGTCAACACCCGAGCCGCCCAGGCGGAGTACATGATCACGCATCCCACGGTCCAGACGGTCATGTTCACCGGGAGCGTCGGGATCGGGCGAAGGGTCATGGAGCTGGCGGCCAAGAACCCGACCCACATCGTCCTCGAGTTGGGCGGCAAGGATCCGATGATCGTCCTCGACGACGCCGACCTGGATTTCGCGGCCCGGGGGGCGGTCTGGGCGGCCTTCATGAACACCGGCCAGAGCTGCGCCTCGATCGAGCGGGTCTACGTCGACGAGAAAATCGCGGAGGCGTTCACGGCCAAGGTCCTCGATTTGGCAAAATCCCTCCGGGTCGGCAATCCCCTGGATCCGGACGTGGACGTCGGTCCGATGACGACCAAGGATCAGCGGGAGACCGTCGAGGAGCACATCAGGGACGCTCGGTCCCGCCCTTCCGATCATGACCTTCAAAACTCTGGAGGAAGCGGTTTCATGAAGAACGCCGTCGTACTCCTCCACCACCGGAAGCTGGGGGCCAAGTTCAAGTCGCTCGGCGCGCTCCTGCCCCAGTGGCGCGCCATCAAGGCCGGCAATTCCCTGAAGAACCTCTGGAAGTTCACCGAGCGTTTTTTCAGGCGCTGAAGCTTGGCAAGGAACAGGGAGATGAAAAAGCGGGGACATGGACTCAATCTCTTGATTGAGTGACGTGTCCCCTTTTTTCTCCTTACGCAAACGATTGACACTCCAGGATGATTTTGCTATTTTGGGAGCCTCTCGGCGCTATCGTCTAGAGGCCCAGGACAGGTGGTTCTCAGCCATCAGACCGGGGTTCGAATCCCCGTAGCGCTGCCAGCGTATTTCCTCTTTACATTTGTTTTAGTTTGATGTACTTTAGGAACATAAAAGCAAGGCTTCAGCTTAAATAGCCTTGGGATGAAGGGTATCCCCGAGTTTCGAGGAGGGGAGTCTTCGTTGGCCGGAAGGACATGCCGTGAGCCCGGCTTCCTGGGCGGCGGTGGATTCGGCCATTAGGAGAGACGATTAAATCCTCGGGCTGGATTGACGGACGACATCACAGGGTGATATTGAAAGGGGGCTTCATGAAAAGATTGGAATGGCTCTTCTCGATTGTGTTAACGATTTCGGTTTTCGCGTTAGTTTCCGTGACGGCTTCCTGTAAACGGAGGACGGAAGAGAAAGTCACATTCGAATCCGTCGCGCAAAAACCCGTGAATTTCCACGTTCAAGAGGCCGTCGCGGAATGCGGCCTGCCCCTGAAAATCCTGGAAATGCGAGAGTTTGGGTCTGACACCAAGCATATTTTCTTTTGGGTCCTGTTGAAGGAAAAACCGGACAGCCCGAAACTCGAGGCCGTCGCCCGCTCAATCATCGGAGAGACGATCGCTCACAAACCGGAAACCTATCACGTTTTCACGATCCATTTCTTCGGCGAGGCGGGGTATCGAGGGACTATCGCTAAGTCGCAGGAGTTCGCCAAGGCGAACTTCCTTCCGGAAGGAATCCCCGAAAAGGTGGGACGCGTTCCCATCGATAATTATAAAAATTACAAGCTTCTCCTGAAATTCATGTAATGGCCGGCCCGCCCGGACGAGAGGCCAATGATTATTTGACTTTGCTCCCGCGACGAAATTGGCTATAATGTTCTCTCTTAAATGCTAAAACCATCAATGAGGTTCTTATGGAACAGTACGAAAATGAAGTGGAATTGATCGAATACCTCAATGTTCTCTGGAAAAGACGGTGGCTCATCATCGTTCCCACGATTCTCCTGGCCCTCGTCGCCGGCGTCGTCAGCTTCCTCCTGCCTCCTAAGTGGGAGGTCGACGCCATCCTCCAGCCGAGCAAGTTCTTCGTCCAGACCGAGCAAGGGGAGTTCAGGGAAGTCATGGCCATCGATCCCAAGCAACTCGTGGGCCAGATCAACCAGAAATCTTACGACCGGCTGATCAGCGACGAACTGAATCTGGACCCAAAGAACTTCCCCAACTTAAAGGCGGAAAATCTGCGGGATACCAAACTGGTGCGGGTGAGCCTTCGAACCGAAGATACGGATAAAGCCCGGACGATTCTTAGCTTCCTTTTCCAGCATCTCAAGAGTGAGCTCGACCGAATGATCGACGTCGAGATCAAGAACATCACGACGCAGATCGCGTTGAAGGAAGGCGATATCAAGACCAAGGAGCTCGACATCCAGTCCATGAACATCGAGATCGAGAAAACCCGGCAGGAGATCATCGCCGCCGGAAACAAACTGAAGATCTCGGAGGAGCGCTCGCGCAGGCTCGTCGAGGAGATGAAAGGCGTCAAGACGCGCATCGACGAGATCGAGAAGCAGCAGAAGACGACGCTGGGCGAGAAGCAGGGCGGGAGCGAAGCCCTGGGGCTCCTCCTTTACTCCAACGAGATCCAGCAAAACTTCCGTTACTACAATACCCTGGAAGAGAGCCTTAGTACAGAGAAGAACACGCAGGAAGACCTCCGGCTGTCACTGCGCGAGAGGGAGCAGGCCATCAAGGGCTTTAAAACCCAGATTGACAAAATCAACCAAGCAATCATCAACCTACGGAGCGACATGGACTTCCTCAACGAAAAAAAGCAGCGCATCGACTACGCCCAACTGATCAAGGAACCGACGGTGTCGCTGTTCCCGGTATCTCCAAGGAAGAAGGTGAACGTTGCCATTGCCGGATTCCTGGGATTCTTTTGTTTCTCGATCCTGGCGCTTTTTTTAGATTATGTTGAAAAGGGAAAAAAGAGGTTAAAGGCTGGTTCTTGACCGCGTTTGCTGATTACCGTCCTGATGAAATTAGGGGCTGCCCCTCATATTTTTCTTGACAAACCCCTTCCAACTTTTTTACAATCGCTTCATCCAATTCTTTGGATATAGGACTGAGTTGGTGAATCGTTTCTCCTAGTTCTTTCGACACATAGTATTTTAGTAACCACAGTCCAGCGCTTTTTTCTTTCCACCGGCGGTAGCCTGCCTTCCGCCTGAATCAGGGCGCGCAGTGGGCCGGCTCTCTCATGGCCCCCTATCCCTCCAAGGAGACGAAGCCCGAAGACCCGAGCTAAACCGACTTCGATGTGCCGAATTGCCCGCATCGTTGCCCCCGGATATCCTCACCACGTCCTCCAGCGCGGTAACTACCGACAGACGGTCTTTGAGGAGGATGCCGACTACCATCGTTACCGCGACATGCTTGGCGAATGCGTGACCAAGTTCGGACTCTCCGTCTGGGCCTACTGCCTGATGAGCGACCACGTCCATTTCGTCTGCGTCCCCAGGGACGCCGATTCCCTGGCCAAAGCTCTGAACACCCTCCACATGCGCTACTCGCAGTATTTCAACAACAAGAAGCACCGACACGGCCACCTCTGGCAGGGCCGGTTCTATTCGACCATCCTCGACGACGCTCACGCCCTTGAGGCCATCCGATATGACGAGACGAACCCCGTACGCTGGGGCCTGGTAGAGGACGCGACGGCCTATCCTTGGTCGAGTGCGAGGGGACATGCTCTGGGCGCGAGCGATCCGGTGCTTCAGGATGGCTGTTCCATCATCCACGCGGTGGGAGACTGGAAATTTTACTTAGGCGCCGCGGGCGATGGCGAACTTGTCGAGAATATCCGAAAGAACATGCGAGCCGGCCGCCCCTGCGGAGACCGGGAGTTTGTCCGGACGCTGGAAGGCTTGCTGAACCGGAGCCTGACAGCGAGGCCGAGGGGACGGCCGAGGAAGGTATTGGTATAGTCATGATTTGTAGGGGATTCCCTTATAGAATCTTAAGGAGTTTTAACACATGAAGGTTCCTTTGCTTGATCTCAAGGCTCAATATCTGACCATCAAAGAGGAAATCAGATCGGCTATCGATGAAGTCCTGGAATCCCAGATATTCATTCTTGGGCCCAAGGTGGAAGAGCTCGAAAAAAGCGTAGCTGCTTACTCCCAAACGAAGTATGGGATCGGAGTTTCATCCGGGACGGACGCTCTCCTTATTTCCCTCATGGCCATCGACATTCAGCCCGGCGACGAGGTTATCACGACGCCCTTCACGTTCTTCGCTACGGCCGGCGTCGTCGCCCGGCTCAAAGCCCGGCCCGTCTTTGTCGATATCGACTCGGTGACTTTCAACATCGACCCGGCCAAGATCGAGAAAGCGATCACGAAGAGAACGAAAGCCATCATCCCGATTCATCTGTTCGGCCAGTGCGCCGATATGGATCCGATCATGGCCATTGCGAACACGCACGGCCTTTCCGTTATCGAAGACGCGGCCCAGTCCATCGGCGCGGAATACAAGGGCCGGCGGGCCGGCTCGATCGGCCACTTGGGGATTTTCTCGTTCTTCCCGTCGAAGAATCTCGGCGGGTTCGGCGACGGCGGGATGGTCGTGATGAACGACGAAAAGCTCTTTGAAAAGGTCAAGATCCTCCGGGTCCACGGCTCTCATCCGAAATATTATCATAAGATTGTCGGCGGCAACTTCCGGCTCGATTCCCTCCAGGCTGCGATCCTGAGCGTCAAATTGAAATATTTGGACGAGTGGTCTCACGGTCGGCAGAAGAACGCCGATGAGTACGACCAAAAATTCAAAACGTCAGGGTTGATAGAGAAAGGACTCCTCGTGCCGCCTCGGGCCATCTATAAGAACGGCAGAGACAAGAACTATCACATCTACAATCAGTATACGATCCGGACGAAGAAGAGGGACGAACTCCAGGCTCATCTGAAAAATAACGCGATCGGCTCGGAGATTTATTATCCTCTGCCGCTCCATCTTCAGGAATGCTTCAAGGAGCTCGGCTATCGAAGGGGAGACCTGCCGGTATCGGAAGAAGCGGCGGGATCGGTGCTGTCGATTCCTATCTATCCCGAACTGACGGCGGAGCAAAGGGATTACATCTTTGCGACGATCGTCGGCTTTCATGCCTGAGAACATAAGCTAAATCCCGGTTGATAGCCCATAATAGACAGGATATCAAACTCAGCTAAAGGATCGGCGCATGAATCACCTAACGAGCTTATCGGGGAAAATCAAGAATCACCAGGCCGTCATCGGCGTCATCGGGCTCGGTTACGTCGGTCTCCCGCTCGTCCTCCGGTTCCACGAGGAAAAGTTTTCGGTCGTCGGCTTCGACATCGACCCGGCCAAGGTCAAGATGCTCAGCCAGGGCCAAAGCTATATCAAGCACATTCCGGCGGAAAGGATCGAGGGCCTCGCCAAATCGGGCCGCTTTGAAGCCTCGTCGGATTATTCCCGGCTCAAGGAAGCGGACGTCGTCATCATCTGCGTTCCGACCCCGCTCAGCAAGAACAAAGAGCCTGACATGAGTTATATCGAAGTGACGTCGGATGAGATCGCGAAAGCGCTCCGCCCCGGCCAATTGGTGTCCTTGGAAAGCACGACGTATCCCGGAACGACGCGAGAGCTCCTTCTGCCGAAATTTGAGCGGCGCGGCCTCAAGGCCGGACAGGATTTTTTCCTGGTCTTCTCTCCCGAGCGGGAGGATCCCGGAAACCAAAATTTTCGTACCCAGAACATTCCCAAAGTCGTCGGGGGGGTAACGCCGCCGTGCAAAGCCCTCGGATCGCTTCTTTATTCCCAGATCGTGGATAGGGTCATTTCCGTCAGCTCGCCGGAAGCGGCCGAATTCACGAAAATCCTCGAGAATACGTTTCGCGCGGTCAACATCGCCCTGGTGAATGAGCTGAAGATCCTGGCCGACCGGATGAACGTCGATATCTGGGAAGTGATCGACGCCGCCGCGTCCAAACCGTTCGGTTTCATGCCCTTCTATCCGGGACCCGGCCTCGGGGGGCACTGTATCCCCATCGACCCCTTTTATCTCGCTTGGAAAGCCAAAGAGCTCAACTTCAGCGCCCATTTCATCGAGCTGGCAGGAGAGATCAACACCAATATGCCGTCCTATGTCGTGACCAAGATCGGCGATGCCTTGAACCAAAACGGCCGATGCCTGAAAAACGCGAAACTCCTCCTCCTCGGTATCGCCTATAAAAAAGACATAGACGATATGCGCGAATCACCGGCGCTGGAGATCATCGAACTCCTCCGGGAAAAAGGAACGAAAGTTTTTTACAACGATCCGTTCATCCCGAATATCCCTAAGGTCCGGAAACACGACCTCCATCTGAAATCTTCTCTTTTAACGGAAAAACTCTTGGGTTCCATGGATGCCGTAGTGATCGTGACCGACCATACCTCTTACGATTACGATTGGATCGTCGCGAATTCGCGACTTATTGTGGACACGCGGAACGCCACGCGCGCGGTCAGAAGAAACCGGAAGCGGATCGTCAAAGCCTAGGCCCGTAAGGAGGACTCTGTTGGCCAAAAACGTCGTCGTCGTCGGAACGGGATATTGGGGGAAGAATCTGGTCAGGAATTTTTATGAGCTCAACGCTCTCTACGGCATCTGCGACGTCGATGAGCGCGCCTTGAAACCGTTCAAAGATAGGTATCCGGACATCACCACTTTCACGAATCTCAAAGCCCTTCTTCAAGACCCGGCGGTCGCGGCCGTGATCGTCTCCACCCCCGCCAAAACCCATTATGACCTCGTCAAGGAGGCCTTGGCCGCGGGGAAGGACGTCTTCGTCGAAAAGCCGATCGCCCTGACGTACAAGGAAGGCGGCGAGCTTGTCGCCCTGGCCGAAGAAAAGAAAAGGATTCTCATGGTCGGACATATCCTTGAATATCATCCGGCCGTGGCGAAATTGAAAGAGCTCATCGACGCGGGCGAATTGGGAGATATTCAGTACATTTATTCGAATCGGTTGAACTTGGGAAAGATCCGGACCGAGGAAAATATCCTCTGGAGCTTCGCCCCGCACGATATTTCCGTCATCCTTTATCTCCTGAATGAGATGCCCGAAAAGGTCGCCGCCCACGGAGGCAACTATCTCAATCCTCATATTGCCGACGTCACGATTTCGACCATGAATTTTCCGAGCGGAGCGAAAGCCCACATCTTCGTCTCCTGGCTCCATCCGTACAAAGAGCAGAAGCTCGTCATCGTCGGCAGCAAAAAAATGATGGTGTTCGACGATGTCAATCCTCAGAACAAACTCCTCGCCTATAACCATAAGATCGAATGGGCCGGGGATCTGCCCGTCCCGCGACCGGAAGACGCCCTTCCGGTCGAGATCGAGAAACGGGAACCCCTCAAATCCGAATGCCGCCATTTCCTCGAGTGCGTCGCCGGACGGCAGAACCCCCAAACGAGCGGCTTGAAAGGCTTAAAGGTGCTCCAAGTCCTGGAGGCATGTCAAGAATCTTTAAAATCGGACGGAAAGGAAATATCCCTCATGAGCACTGAACCCAAAAAGAATTTCTTCGTCCACAGCATGGCCGTCGTCGACGACAATGTCGAGATCCGCGAAGGCACAAAGATCTGGCACTTTTCCCACGTTCAGTCCGGAGCCAAAATCGGCAAAAAGTGCGTCCTCGGCCAGAACGTCAATGTCGGAAATAATGTCGTCATCGGCAATTACGTCAAGATTCAAAACAATGTCTCGGTGTACGAAGGCGTGACCCTGGAAGATTATGTTTTTTGCGGCCCGTCGATGGTTTTCACGAACATCACCGACCCCCGGAGTAAATATCCCCAGGTGGGAGCCGCGTTTTACAAGAAAACATTGGTCAAGGAAGGCGCCTCGCTCGGCGCCAACTCGACGATCGTATGCGGCCACACCATCGGCCGCTTCGCTTTTGTCGGCGCGGGCGCCGTCGTGACCAAGGATATCCCGGATTATGCGTTGGTTGTAGGCAATCCCGCACGGATCACCGGCTGGATGAGCGAAGCAGGACAGAAGCTCAGCTTCGATAAAAACGGTTATGCCTTTTGCGAAAAGTCACAAAAACGCTACAAACTCATAAATGGATTGGTGAGAGAGATTGAAAAAACGGAAGAGCCAAAGAAAGACTGAAAATTCCTCTTTTTGGATCAAAACCTCAGCCTCTGACCATTAAGGATGTGCTCAAGTAGGCTCGAGACGAAGTCTGGGATCCCAAATCTTTATCCTGGGTCCGAAAGTCGAAGAACTCGAACGAAAGATCGACTCTGATTCTGATTCTAATCATACTGGAGGAGTATCTTCGGGTCAAGACACGCTTTTCGCTTCTCTTATGGCTATAGAAATTAAGCCTGGCCACGATATTTTTACTTCCCCCCTTCACTTTCCTTTCTACAACAGGCGTTATAGCACGGCTCAGCGTTAAACCGATCTTCGTCGATCTTGATCCCATGACCTACCATGTTGATCAGTAAAAAATTAAGCCTACTTTCGCCCCGCGTCGGCCCTTCGAAGTTCATGACTGGGCAAGACAAGAGCGAAGCAAACTTCACACAGGAGCCAACATGCTAGGCAATAAGAGAATCGGAGTTGTTGTCCCCGCTTATAACGAAGAAAAGCAGATTGAAATGGTCTTGGAGACGATTCCTGATTTTGTAGACATCATCATTGTTGTTGATGATGCAAGCCGGGATAAAACCGCTCAAATTGTCGAGTCGCAACAAAGGCAAAACGCTAAAATCGTCCTCTTAAAACACGAAAAAAATTCTGGAGTTGGAGGCGCCATCGCTTCGGGCTATAAGTGGGCCAGGGATCATGACATCGATGTCGCCGTCGTGATGGCTGGCGATGGGCAGATGGATCCGATAGACCTGGAGAGGGTTCTAAAACCCGTAGTGAAGGGGTTGGCGGATTATTGCAAGGGCAACCGGTTCCAACATTTGGGTGGTTTCAAACAAGTCCCCCGCCTCCGCTTTTTGGGAAATTTCATCCTCTCTACTTTGACAAAGACTGTCTCCGGATATTGGCACGTATCGGATACTCAATGTGGCTATACGGCCATTAGCCGGTTCGCCCTGAATGCACTCAATCTAAACGGACTTTACTCGTCCTATGGATTTCCAAATGACCTTCTCGTGAAGCTCAATATTGCCGATATGCGCGTTGTCGAAGTCCCCGTCAATCCGCTTTACAACATCGGAGAAACGTCAAAAATGCGGATCCACAGAATTATTTTTCCGATTTCTCGCCTTCTCCTTAAAGATTTTGTTTTAAGACTTATTACGAAATATCTCATCAAGAGTGGACATCCAGTCATCTTCTCATATTTCTTTTCCGCGTTGTTCTTTTTGTTCACAGTTGGATTGGGAATTTATCTTCTTGTGAAACTCCTTGTCTGGGGTCTGATCATGAAAGCCGCCCTGATTGCTGCTGGGGTATCGTTCATCGTTAGCATTCAGCTCCTCTTGAGCGCTTTTCAAATGGATAGCGAAGCGAACCGCCATATCTGCATTTATTTAAATTCCACTCAGATCCGTTCCTTGAATGAGCCAGAAAGTTAGTAAGAACAAGAGTCAGATCTTTTTCCCCCCCTGTGAGGTCTGCAAGGGAGCAGATCTGAAGCATTTGTTTGCATGCAAAGCCCCCGTGCACTTGAACGTATTTCAATACCAATTCGATGTCATCAAGTGCCTAACATGTGGTTTCGTGTCCGCTCGGACGGATCAGGATCTCCGGGCCGCTAAGAAAATCTATGATGAGAGCTTCTTTAACACATCACAGCAATCGATAACGGAGAACATCAACAGCACCTGGCCGGAAGATGCGAAAAAACATGCCGCCTATCGTAATGCCGTTCACCGTATAAAGGAGATCCGTCTGTGGAAAAATGCCGGCACACTTTTAGACATTGGCTGCGGTAAAGGGATTTTCGTCCATGCGGCCAGCCGGTATTTTGATGCCGAAGGGATCGATGTTTCAGACTATGCCGTCGCCGAAGGGCGTAGGTTCGGACTGAAACTAACATCTGGAGATTTTCGTGAGATCGACTTTGACCATCATATCTTTGACGTTATCACAATGTGGGACGTATTAGCCTGCTTCCCCCAACCTCTAGATATCTTTCAAAAGGTCTATAATATTCTGTCTCCTGGCGGGCTTTTCGTTTTCACTTTTCCCTCCGCAAGCTCGGCAGCTTTTCGGCTTCTCGGAAAAAGATGGCCGATGATGATCCCCCCGATCAATGTCTCGTTTTACACACGAAAGTCCATTTTCATCCTAGCCGATAAAGGCCGATTCCAGATTCTCCGCTTCGGTTATCCGGGAAAATGGGTCGAGTCCGGCTTCCTTCGTCTTAAGCTAGCGCGTAGTCTCGGGATCAAAAAATCGCCTGCGTTAAAAAAAAGCGGCCCTCTTAGCCGTCCTCTCCATATAAATCTTTTGGATATTGCCACGGTTTTTTTGATGAAAAAGTAAATGAAGTCCTTCTGTATCACGGGCGTCACGTTGACCGGGAATAAAGGGGGAGCTTGCATGCTTCACGCGGTGATGAATGGATTCCGCGATCCCTCTGATCCCTGCCGCTTCGACCTTCTTTCCATCTACGCAAGACAGGACAAGGCCGAAAATCAAATCCCCGATTTGAGGATAATTCCATCCAATCCGATCCTTCTTATAGGATTTTATCTCCCCCTCTCTCTCCTCCTTTGGCCTTTATCCCGATTTAAAGCGGGGAAGCGTTTCCTTTCACTCTTCAGTTTTGTTAGAGCCATTCTAGATGCCTCCCTAGTCATAGACCTGAGTGGGATTGCCTTCTCGGACGGGCGGGGGATCTCGAAAATCATCTATAATATCGCGACCTGCTTGCCGTCAGTGCTTTTCCAGAAAAAGGTCGTTAAGCTCTCCCAAGCGCTGGGACCCTTCGAAGATTGTATCAATCGACGTTGCGCCTCTTTTATTCTCCATCGCTGTGCCCTTGTCGTCGGTCGCGGGGCGACTTCAGGTAAATATCTTAGTTCTCTCGGCCTGAAGAATTCTATTGTTCTCCCCGACGTCGCTTTCACAATGCCGTCATTACCCAACGATAAGCGAACAGCAATTGGAATACTCGAGAAAGCCGGATGGGAAAAGTCCGGGATCATCGTGACTCCCAGCGAAGTCGTCTATTCATTATGCAGGAAGAAGGGCATCGCCTACATCGATTTGATGGCCGAATTCCTGATTTCTTTGAAAACAAAGGGGTGGAACACCGTTCTGCTTCCCCACAGCTCATCACCGAAAGGCAGGACCAATGATGATTTGGCGATCTGTGAAAAGATTCTAGCCCGGATTTCAAATAACGCCGTGACAGCCGCGATCACCGAAGAAATCGATCCTGGAGTCTTACGGGCGATGATCGCTCAATCTTCGTTCTTCATAGGCTCGCGATTCCATGCCATGATCTCCGCGCTCGTTACGGGAACGCCCTCCATCGTTATCGGCTGGGGACATAAATATCTCGAGGTCCTGGCCATGTTCGAGATGGAAGAATGGTATCTGGACTGGAGCGAGTTATCGTCGGAAAAGCTGCTGGCGAAGCTTGAAAAACTTCTGTGTCAGAACCAACAAGTCAGGGCAAAACTTCAGAACAAGATCCCAGGCATCGTGAACGAAGCCCAACGCAATTTCATTCTGAGCAAAGCTCTCATCAATCCATGATAGCTACAACATCTTCTCTTGCCTTTTTCCGCCACTCGAAATCGGTCTTTCGGATCGTCCAAGGCCTCTTTGTCCTTCTGGTCTGCTGGTATGCGCTATCCAAGATCGATTGGCATGTCCTACGTGGTATCCAGATTCGTTGGCCCTGGCTTTTTGCTGGAATACTAACAAACGCGGTCTATCTTTTTCTATACACTCTTCTTTGGCAATTCATTACTAAATCCTATAAAACGGCGATTCCTTGGAAGAAAGCCGCCAATCTTTGGTTATTCTCTCTTATCGGAAAATATGTTCCACTGATTATCGGCACGCCAATGATAAGAATCGCCGGATATAAAAGATATAGCAGTTGCGAGATCGGCCCGCTTGTTCTTTGTAGTTATCTTGAATGGTTTATCAGCCTCTACGCAGGCGCCATCCTGGCCCTTTTTTTCGCAGTCCTATTGAATGTAAGCGTTCCGATTCCTTATTTTCGTTGGATTTGCGGTGGCCTTTTGATCGCTGGCGCAGTTTTTTACTGGATGCATTTATTTGAAAAGTTTTTTTTGTTTCTGATGCGCAAGTTTAATACTGGAACTTCGCAATCCTTGGTCCGGTTTAATAAATCACTCTTGTTGTTTGGATATTGCGCTTCTTGGATGATTATCGGGCTGTCATTTTATTTTATTGTGAAAAGCGTCGTTGATATCGATATCAGCAAGTATTGGATGTGTTGTTTCATCTATATAATTTCCGGGATCTCAAGCATCATCGCGATCTTTGCACCAGCGGGACTGGGCATTCGCGAAGGAGTGATATTCTTCTTTCTAAGAATCTTGATCGGTGGACCGCCAGCCCTACTTGGAAGCATCCTTGCGCGTCTGGTTTCGTTGACCGTCGAGCTCGTTGCGGCAGTAGGCGCTTGGATCTTAGGACACAACAAGTTTGATATAATTGAGCCCCCGAAGAACTTGACGAATAGAAATCCCTGAGATGCTCCGAATCGAGGACACGGTCAAAAAGGATCTATGCATAGGATGCGGTTTTTGTACCGCCTCATCTCCAATAGGAATGATTAAAATAGTACTGGATGACGATCATGACCGTTTTATTCCTGTCGTTCAAGGTTCCCTGTCTCCGGAAGAGGATTCAAGGATCGTTTGTCCGGGAGCCCGGCTGGATATGGTCGAGCTTAGTATGCAAGTTCATCGGCGGCTTCCCACAGATTATAGAATTGGCGTTTATCAGAAAATAAGAGTTTGCTATGATACAGATCCATCCGAGCGCGGGAAAGCATCATCCGGAGGCGTCGCGCCAGCCGTTCTGAAAAATCTTTTCGAAAAAGGCGCCATCGATATCGCCTATTGTTTGGCGCCGGGGACTGGTCCTTATGACGCCAAAGGTAGAATCTTGCGCTCTCCCAAAGAGCTCGAATATGTCCACGGTTCGGTTTATCACCCAACTAATTTCGGCGCGGAATTACAGGACCTGGTATATAAAGAAACGGGACGTTTCGCCTATGTCGGATTGCCCTGTCAAATCGCCGGCCTCGAAATCATGAAATCTCGGATCCCGAGTCTTAAGTCCAGGCATGCTTTGTCGATCGGGCTTTTCTGTGGAGGTCTAAATCGATTCGCGGGAATATCCTATTATCTTCGTGGCTTTGGAATCGATTGGAAAGAGATCGCCGCTATCGAATACCGTAAAGGTCCATGGCCTGGTAAAATTAATATTCAACGCAATTCAAATAGAGGAAATATTCTTGTCCCTCGTATTGCCGGGAATTCCCGATGGAAAATCCTTCGGTATCTGGCGTCTTTTCAGGGCTATTGGATGATTAAACGATGCAGACTTTGTGCGGATCCTTTATCCGATTTCGCCGATATCTCCGTGGGGGACCCGCATCTTCCCATATACCGCCGCCAGAGTGATAAGGGCGGTTTTTCCTTGGTTGTAACCAGGACACAACGAGGAGAATCTCAAATCCGGGAACTGATCCACGCGGGCCGGCTGCACGAAGACCAAGCTAATACCGAAACAGTGTATTCTTCACAGGGATATACTCTGGACAATCGAAGACATGTTCATTCATATATGTGTATGGCGAAGATATTAAAAGAAACCGTTCCGGAGCTTAAGATATATCCAAATGCTATTGATAACGTTAGTTTGAGACATTACAAATGGGCTATTTTTGATTTGCTGAAGCTAAAACTTAGACGTTATGAAATGCTCCGGCCTTTTTATCCTTTCTTCCAAGCCCTTGAATATCTATTTATCACATTTTATCCATCCTTGTTTTTCGAACGACTTAGCAAAATCCTTCGTAATAAGAGTCAAGCATGAAGGATTTCACGTTAAAAACATATCGTTGGCTGCTCTTGGAAATATTGAGATCCCGTAGGCCAGTTGGAAACGTCGAAGATTTTCTCGATAGGTATCTCGATTCTCGACGAGTCCTTGTGTTGCGTCATGATGTGGATAGAAGGACACGGAAAGCCGTGAAAATGGCCGAGATTGAAAGTTCCTTGGGTATCAAAGCCACATATTATTTCCGTTGCGATAGGCAGGGCCGATTTCCGGATCGAGCCATTAGCCGAATCACCCAATTGAATCACGGAATCGGATACCATTATGAGACAGTAACGCAAAGTCGAGGGAATAAGGCCAAAGCTCTGCATATGTTTGAACGGAATCTAAATCGACTTCGGAAGATCGCTGTTTGTCGGACGGTATGTCGGCATAATTCTCCCATTTTCCATTATGAAAACATGGATCTTTTACGGAATGAACGATGGCTTGATTTCGACTTGGCTGGTGATGCCGTTCTCTCCTTTGAGAACGCGAATATTTTCTACTTGACCGATACGGGTGGAACATGGGGAGCAGGAGGCGGACTCAATTTTTGCGACGCACAGGCTGGAGCTGTTTTTCATGAGGTGCCCGCTTCGACATTCGCCCTCGCCGCCATCATCGTTAATGAAGATGTCCCCATATATTTAAATGCACATCCAGAGCGATGGACCGATAGCCTTTCGGATCGGATATTCACCTACTTCTTGGAGTGGGTCGCAAATATCGCCAAGAATATCATCCGCTTTTTCTTTAATCCCCGCATGTCTCAATGCTGATAATTGGCTTCTTGAATATCGACTAAGAAATCCATAAAAGCATCATCCCAATCGCGATTATATAGACGGAAAGTTAGCGAGCGAGAGAATCCGATCTTTTAATATGATTCCAAACCAGACAGGATTCTCTGGATATCAATTTTTTCCGTTCTTTTTGATCTTTCCGCCGAATGACATCGGTAATATTCTTTTCGTGCCGTTCTTCGGAATGGTCGGAGACTCAAGGGAAGCGTCATTATCTTTCATTCCGGACAATTATTTTTGGAAGAGAATCGTTAGGAAGATAAGCGGTTTGAACATATGACCGAAAGCTTGTTTTTCTTGTATAAATTTCTGTTCACGAATATCATCTTCGCATTTATTCTGTGTTCCTGTTTGCGTCGGCTAAACAAAGACCAAGAGCATTCCACGGTCGAGCTGTTCCTCGTTTCCCTGGGCCTAGCGCCGGCTCTTGTGACCTTGCTATTGTATTTTGCCTTTCTGTGCTGTCCTCCCCTGCCGAGCGTTGGGTATTTTCTGATTATCACCGTCGTTTATGTCTCTCTATTCTGGCTGGGAAGAAAGGAATTCCCGGTCATCTACGGCGATTTTAAATATTGGCTTATCCGGAAATGGCATAAACTCAAGAAACATGAAAACAATGGATCTCCCGCGCCGGGGATTTGGACTAGGCGCGCAAAAGAAATCACGAGATGGTTTTATGTATCGCTCGTCCTTTTAGTATTGATTTATTTGGCGCTTTCGTTCCGAAGCGTTCTTCACATGCCGGTGGATGGATACGACACCCTGTCCTACGCGGCCGAAGGGAAAGCCCTCTTCAAAATCAAGCACATTGAATTCCGGAGTATGTTGTTAGATCCAGAAACGGGCATATATTTACCATCGCTCCATGCGCCAAGCTTCTCTTTAATTCTCACCTGGGAAAAGATTCTGAATAGCCTGTTTGGCCTAAAAAGCGACCTTTTTTTTAGAAGCATCGCTTTCTATTTTGGCCTCTTGATTTTAGCGGGCCAGTATTACTGTCTGCGTATTAAGGGAAAATGGTTGGCCCTGTTGGGAACGATCGGCCTTTTGTCTTGTTTTAGCTTTTTTTGTGCCTTGATCTACATCCACATCGATACATATCGGATCTTTTTTATAGCTGTTGTATGGTTTTATCTTGCAGGGGCCTTAAAGAAACGGGACCGCTTATCATATCTTCTTCTGGGTATAACTTCTGGAATGGCGGCTTTTGCGCACACACTGGGTGCCTTGATGGCCGCCATTACGATTCTCGTCTTTTTCGTCTTCCTGAAGGGAAGCCTCCTTTATAAGCTCAAAATCGCATCTCTCGTCTTCTTTCTCACCCTGGCGACCGGCGGTATTCATTATGTGATAGACACCTTGTGGGGCAGCGGCTGGATATTTAATTTCCATTTATAATTGGGAAACGACGTCATAGATAAAATGAAATCCTCTTTTAAAAGCGTTTCGATCGCCGTTCTCATCTTATGGATCTCCGCCAGTTTCGGGATCATTACGGAAGCTCTGCGACTTTCACAAGAACCGAGCGTTACTATCCTTGCGCCTTCATCTTCTATTGTCCTTCTCGATCTCAAGGCCCGCGAAATCGAAACAATAAATCGGTTATGGCTGAACGGATATCTTGGCCTATACTTCAACTTTCACCTTGTCGGATATTGGAGTTGGCTGGCATTACCGCTCTTACTCGTGTTCTTTGCGGGCTTAAAAAAGAAAAAAAAATGGGAGATCGCACTGGCCTGCGTCTATCTCCTTTCCGTGGTCTTGATCGCGATAAAGGGATATTTCAATTCTCGTTATGCGTTGACTTTAGTCCCCTTCAATCTGACTTTTATCTTGGCTTTCGGCCGGGATATCTTTGCCGTCTTCGACCGCATATTGAGGGTAGGAGCCTATGGATTCATTGTCCTTCTGATAATCTTCAATATCCATCAGTATAATCCAACTATGTTCCAGATCATTTCTCCGTCAAAAGACGACAATCTCCCTTGGGGGTTGCTCAACAATATCAACAATATGAATCTCGGGCGCGATGCGGCGTTTCTCGAATGCAACGCCCCGGCATTTTATTACTATACAAATAAAAAGGGCCTTTCTTATAGTAAAAGATTTGGCCTCAAAAAGCCCGGAATCCTGACAGAAAAGGGAATTGATAATATTTTCCAGGAAAAAGCCGGCGTAAAAAAACTGAATCCTGAAAAAGTGGCCAGGGCTTTTGATATCATGAAAAGCCGATACAACGTAAAGTATATTTTTGTCAGAAGCCTCCCTGATTATTTTGTAGAACTCAGTGAAATCATCCGCTATGGTTGCGATTTGCTTTCAACCGAAAAGTCTTACAGCTTATTTAAATTGAAAGATCATTTCATTCATCCTCTCCTTGAGGTCAAGAAAAAGCTACCTATCTATCAAAGCGATTTCTCCAAGTGGCGGGGGCCGGCGACAATCCTTTCAGGCGATTTGGCTAAAACCTTGCCTCCGCTTGTGGTGTTGGGAATTAGGGGAGAATTCAGTTTGACGGTCTCCCCAAATAGTGATGACCGCGTCATAAGACTGACTCCTGTTCAGAAGGATAAAAACGGGAACGTGCTTATTTTCTTTGGCTGCTTTACAAATCACAATGGTTTCGATCTAAAGATCCCGACTGGGAAATATATTGTTTTCCGGGCGATCCTGAATCTTTCCAACCCAAAAAAAACCCTTGCACAAATACTGGTTGAAGACGAAATCGAAGATTGGGAGGGCGAAGCGTCGGATATCAATAAGCCCGGATGGAATCAATATGTTGTCACTAAAAGAGTCAGAGATAACGCGAAGAACATTGCGATCGGTATCAGCTGGCAGCCCGAAAAGGAGACGGACAGCTTAGAAATAAAAAAGCTGGAAATATTCATCATATAAATGGTATTCATTTTACTTGCAATGTTGGTTGCCAGCCTGCGGATCGGTAATTATCACGAATTGTCATTATGACCGCATCTGGAAAGCATGAATCCTAGGACGATGAATTCCACGAGCGTCCTATTCCTTGAACTCACAGCTTTCCTTCTAATGAAGAGGCTTTGCGATGAAGATTGTCACCATCGTCGGCGCAGGCCCCAGTCTCCTTCGCTATTGCCGAACATAATCGTCTCACCTCTTACTCCTCACGCATCATAGAAGTAATCGTCCACACCGGCCAGCACTTCGACGCCGACATGTCTGATGTGTTCTTCAAGGAGCTGGATATCCCGAGGCCTGACAATAATCTGGGTATTAACAGCGCTTCTCGCGGAGCCATGATGGGGCGAATGCTGGGAAATTTTGAGGAAATCCTGATAAAAAAAACCCGGACTGGGTCCTTGTTTTTGGAGATACCAACTTCACCCTCGCCGGGGCGCTTGCCGCGGTAAAACTCAAGATCCCGATGAGCGCATGTCGAAGCCGGCCTTCGGTCTTTTGACAGAGAAATGCCTGAAGAAAGTAACCGTGTCCTTGCCGATCGCGGTTCAGAAATCTTTTTCTGCCCGGCAAAAACGGCGGTTAATAATCTCAGGAATGAAGGTTTTTCCAATATATCTAATGATGGAAGAATTATCGAATCAATAGACTTTTTATTTCCTAATCCTTCCCTCTTAATCTTTGATCCTTGTTCCCTACCCCTCATTGTCAATATCGGCGACGTAATGTACGATTCCGTCCTCCCTAATGTGCAGATGGCCGAAAAGCGATCTGATATCATGAAGACATTTAACCTTGAACCTCAAACCTATGCCCATGGATAGGCTATTGGGATCCTTCTGGTGAATCTAAAGTATGCGCTTGGAGAAGAGGCGGACGTAGCCTCCAGAACGGTGTTGTTTATGAGTACCTCCAGATCGCCGAGTCCTTCCGTAAGGACGGCAAACCCCGCCAGCGTGTCCTGGCCACGCTCGGACGCAGAGACCGGCTTGAGGCCGAGGGGACGATCGACTCTTTGGTCGAGAGCTTGGCCAAGTTCAGCCAAAAATACCGGGTTCTCAAAACCCGTTCTCTGGAAGCACGATCGGCGAAGCTCTGGGGCCCGGCCTTGATTTTCGGCCGTCTGTGGGAGGAACAGGGATTGCCGGAGATCCTGCGGAGTCTTAGCGAAGGCCGCAAATTCGGGTTCGACGTTGAGCGTCTCGCTTTCGCCCTGGCCCTGCAGAGACTGTGCGCCCCCGGCTCTGATCTTCAAGGCTCCGGATGGGTGGAGACGGTCGAGGGGCTTCCCGAGATCGTCTTGCAGCAGCTGTATCGGGCCAACGGCTTCTTGGCCGAGGTCCGCGAGGATCTGGAGAAGGCGCTGTTCGCTCGGGATC
>Ga0315289_10004400_pt1 | contig 21018 bp, 15 predicted proteins | sample YL17G11_40_MG_FD_203452 | JGI IMG/M metagenome (GOLD analysis project Ga0315289, IMG submission 203452) | Sediment microbial communities from Yellowstone Lake, YNP, Wyoming, USA - YL17G11_40 | ecosystem: Environmental > Aquatic > Freshwater > Lake > Sediment | place: USA: Wyoming | collected... | reverse complement strand
AAACTGGTGCTCGGTCAGGATCAGGTCGGTTCGCTCCCCCAGGGCAATCAAGCTCTCGTCCCGGAGGAGGATCTTGACCTTGCCCTTTTCCGTCTTGATCCGGTCTTTAACAAACACGGGGGCGCCTTTGATCAAGGCTTTCTCCACCGTTCCCCCGCCCGGGAAAATCTTCGCCACCCCTTCCAGCGCCACCACCTCACCCACGGAATCCTGGCCGGCAACTATCCCGGGAAGAAAAAACAGAAAAGAAAACCAGAGAAACCCCAAAACCAAAACTAAAGGCTTTTTCAAAACCCACCTCCCATTTTTATCCCTTGTTTTCATCACCCTGGTTAAACTGTCTCCGCTCCGGCCCCGGGCTAAACAGTGAGATTAAGACCGAGCATTAAAAGCAATCTCTGATACGAATATTTCTCGATATTGGAAAAATTCTCGGTCAGATTCAACCCGAGTTCCACGCCCCATATTTTGGCAGCCCAGCCCAGCGAACCCCGCAAGCTGATCTCGTCATCCCGCCTTTTGACCCACTCCCCATTATTTTTCTGCACGGTATTCTCGTTGCGAAAACCCCGGTATTCATAAGCGCCCGCGAGGGAAAACCTCGCCCCGAGATACCGGTAATCGAAGCTGGACCCCGCCCGGTGCCCAAGATACTCATAATCCGATCCTGCGGTCAGATTCGCCTTGAAACGATACTCCGGGGCGATCGTCCCCCGGTTTTCCGGACCGAAAAAGACAAACTGGCGGAGATTCAGGGCGTGGCTCATTCCATCCTGGCTTAACTCCGGACTGCTGTAAGAAGTGTGAAAGACATCCCGGCGAAATTCGTATCCCAGGTAGCTGACCAGATTGGACTTGATCAGGTAATTCAGGGAAGGAACCACTCCATGGCTCTGGGAATATAAATCCAACGAAGACCCGGCCAGGAGCACGTCATAGGAATAATTCACCCGGGCCAGGTATTTTTTTCTTTCGTAAGAAGTGAAAAAACCAAAGGTGTTGTCCTGAATGTCATATTCTCTAGGATTAAAATCTTTCTGGCCCCGATCGAAATTAAAGGCCTGGTAGTAGGTGTAGTTCAATCCGCTTTTCGTCTTTTCGGAGAACGAATGGGAAGCCTCCCCGAAAGCCAGGAGGATCTGGCGTATCCCCCACTTGTCGGAAATCGCTCCGGTCAGGTCGGAGTCGCGGGGGGACAGGACCAGGTTGGAATCATACTGGGTTCCCGTCGAAAGCTTGATCCGCCAGAACCGAGGTTTTTCCTGTTTCTCCGGAGCGGCTTCCGCCAGGTCAAACTCCTTCTGGGCATCCTCCTTCTTCCCGAGCTTGAGCAGGGCCAGACCGAGAGAAAGGTGGAATTCCGCTTTGGTGGGAGACTTGCCCAGGAGCTGGCGGAAGATCTGGGCGGATTTCTCGTAGTCCCCGACCTGATAACAGGCCTGTCCGAGGTAGGTCAGCGCCTGTTCCGAATCGGGCGCCAGTTTCACCGCTTTTTCAAACTCGGTTTTGGCCTGGGCCCAATCCCCTTTTTCCGAGCTTAAAACCCCCCGGGTGATGACAATCTCCACCGTCTCCCGCGCCTCGGCCGCAAACGCGGAAAAGGGAAGCAACCAGTTCCACCAGACGAGGGAAAACACCAGGATTGAGTATCTCCAGAACTTGCCCCCCGGTAACTTGCTTGAACCAAATTTCATGTCTGCCATCCTTTTCCAGATTTAAAATATCCACCCGCCCGTGTTAAGTCACCTATCCTAAATACGGTGAAAACATGCCTTACATTATAACAAATATCAAATAGACAATCGGAAAGTCAACCCTTCGACTTCCCTGGTCCAAAGTCCGGGGGATGTTTCAGAAGGGCGTTTTTTTCATTCCCGAAATATTAACCCTTGCCAGATACGTAAAACCTTGTTTAATTTTTAGGGAATGTCCAAGAGCTCGAATGTCATCGCCATCGTAGGCAAGGGTGGAGTCGGGAAAACCGCCCTTTCCGCTTCCTTGGCCCGGGTCCTCATTTCCTCCGAGCAAAATCCCCTCCTGGTCGATGCCGACCCCGCCCAAGGGCTCACCTATCTGATGGGCTTCGGACCGGATCACAAAACCATCGGACTGGTCCGCGATGAAATCATCGAGAAAGCCCGGGCCAAAGGTAAAGACGCCAAGGAAGAAATCGCGGCGACGTTTGATTATCTGATCGCCGAAACCCTGATGGAAAAAGAAAGTTTCAGCCTCCTGGCCATGGGCCGGGGCCAGTCCAAGGGTTGTTTTTGCCCCTTGAATAACCTGCTCCGCCAAGCGATCGAATCGCTTTCCCGGAATTTCCCATATGTCCTGATCGATGCCGAAGCCGGGATTGAACAGATTAACCGGGAGGTGGTCCGGAGCGTAACCCACCTGATCATTCTGATCGATCTCTCCTTCCGGAGCATCGCGGTCGCGGAAAAAATCCAGGAAACCCTGAAACGGCTCTGGATTGAATGCCGTCTGGGCGTGGTGGCTAACCGATCCTCAGGCGATTCCAGCCAGATCCAGGAAGCCCTCCGGGCTCAGGGGATCGAAATCTGGGGCATCATCCCGGAAGACCCCGTCCTCCGGGAAAATGATTTAAAAGGAAAAACCATTTTTGAACTTCCGGAAAATTCGGCTATGCTAATTGCGGCTCAAAAAATCGTCGAGAAAATCATTTAATGAATTGCCGGTTTTTCAATTCCATCCCTGAAACGTAAAATTATTGGTAATTTTTGTTTTATGCTGGTGATCTGGTCATTGGTCAATGAACCTCCCCGCGACAAGACCGCGGGGTATCTAAGTAATGTTGTTAAGACGTTCGTCATCCCCCGGATCAAGTCCGGGGCAGGCTCTGCGAAACCTGTCCCCGAGTGCCTAAATCGGGGAGCAGGGATCCAGAGACTTTCGAAAAAAACTGGATTCCCGCTTCCGCGGGAATGACAGCAACAAGGAAACCCCGTGGCCAGACCACGGGGAATTACAAGTTCAATAATCGAGGGAGGCCATGAAAGACAAACAGGAAATCTTGGAGATATTCGGCCAGGTCATATCCGGTCCGATGAACCGGTATGTCTCCCGCTGGAAGGACTCGGGGAACAAGATCGTGGGATATTACTGTTCCTATATCCCGGAGGAGTTGTTCACCGCCCTGGGGGTTTTTCCCTACCGGATCCGCGGCGCCGGCAGCAAGGATTCCTCCGTGGCGGATGCCTATCTCTCCGCCCGCCTCTGCACCTTTGTCCGTCATAGCCTCGCCCTGGCGCTTTCCGGGGAACTCGATTTCCTGGATGGCGTGGTTTCGTTGAATTCCTGTGATCATATCCGCCGGGGTTTCGACCTCTGGAAAATCAAGGTCAAACCAAAATTTTCATACTTTATCTCGGTCCCGAGAGTTCAGGATGACCGCGTTCTCTTCTGGTTCGAGGAGGAGATGGAAGGCCTGAAAAAAGCGTTGGAGGATCATTTTGGGAAAAAGGTCACCCCGGAAGGGCTAAGTTCCGCCATTACCCTCCACAATCGGGCCCGGATTCTACTCAAGGAACTGCTGGACCTCCAAAAAATGGATCCTGCCCCTCTTTCCGGCGCCGAAGCCCTGACCGTCTCGGTGGCTTCCCAGCTCATCCCGGAACGGGACCTGATCCCCCTCCTGGAGGACCTTCTAGCCGGCCTGAAAAAATCCGGCGGCGGCCAGCCCGCCCGCGCCCGGCTGGTGGTGGCCGGGGGTGAGCTGGACGAACCGCAATTCATCCGGAACATCGAGGAACAGGGCGGCCAGGTGGTGGCGGACGATGTCTGCTTTGCCATCCGCTCTTACTGGGACCTGGTTTCCGAAAACGGCGATCCCTGGAAGAATATTCTCCGCCGGTATCTCTTCCATGTCCCCTGCGCGCGCATGGTCGGGGCCATCTCGGAAAGGGCGGCTTTTCTCACCCGGCTGGTTCAGGACTTCAAGGCGGACGGGATCATTTTCCAGCGCATGAAGTTCTGCGATATCTGGGCCGGCGAATCCCACAATATGTTCTGGCGGATGAAAAAAGCCGGGATCCCCATTTTGGTCCTCGACAGGGAATACCTGGTTCCCGCCTCAGGCCAGGTCCAAACCCGGGTCCAGGCGTTTTTGGAAAGTATGGGCAAATAAAATGCAAATCCAAAATTCCAAGCACCAAATCCCAAACAATTTCCAATGACCAAATCCCAATAACCAAATAATGACAAATTACCGAACTCCAAATTCCAAACCCGAAACTCGAAACGGTTTTTCTCTTTGGATTTTGGATTTGCCTGTCCTGAGCGAAGTCGAAGGGTTTGGGATTTGGGATTTTGAAATTGGGATTTCCTCCGAAGGAGGCTAATGGCGATATTAGGCAAAGAGCGCTTCCACGATCTCGAGATGATTTACGAGGGGATCAGCGGCATCCGCGATCTTTACGAAAACGACCCGGCTTCCCGGGGACTCCTCGCTTACATGAAAGCCTTCACCACCTATGCGGAAAATATCAGCCGGATGTTTGACGATGACAAACCGGTGGTCTGGCACAACTGCGGTTTGAGCCCGGAGCTGATCCTGGGCCTGGAAAACGCCTACGACCTTCCGATCGAATCCTACCCGGTTCTCGAGGATATTGTCGGCGATCCCAATATCACCTGCGAGCACATTGACCTGGCCGAGGCCCACGGGCTCCCCTGGGAAGTCTGCTCGGTGGACAAGGCCGCCCTGGGATCGGCCCTGAAAGGCCTGCTGCCCCCGCCCGCCTGTCTCCTGGGGGTAAACACCCCCTGCGATTCCCAGGTAGCGGCGGTCCAGACCATGGCCGAGATTGCCGGCACGCCAATTTACCTGATTGATATCCCTTATCTTTACGGGAAAAGAGAAGTCCAATATGTCGCCCGGCAGCTCCGGGATGCCATTCCCTTCCTGGAGAAGCACACCGGCCGCAAGTGGAACCCGGACCTTTTTAAAACCGCCTGCCAGAGAAGCAACCGGATGAGCGAATCACTCCTCGAGTGGAATGAACTCCGGAAGCATGTGCCCTGCCCCCAGGTATCCAAGGTAGTCGGTCTGATGATCCCTTTATTTATCGCCTTTGCCGGCACTGAAACCGGGGTTTATGTGGCGGAACAGCTCGCGCTGGAAGCCCGGGAAAGAATCGCCCGGGGAGAAGCCGCGGTGGAGGGCGAACGCATCCGGGTGGTCTGGTTCCAGGATCCCATCTGGTTCGACCTCCAGTTTTACGACTGGCTGGAAAGCGAATTCAAGCTGGTGGTGGCCATGGATCTCTTCGGATACCACGCCCCGGAGGGTAAAGTCGACCTGGCCTCGGTAGATACCATGCTCGAAGGCCTGGCCAGCCGGATCATCCGCCTGACCCCGATGACCCGCCAGTTTAAAGGGCCGATCGACATCTATCTCAACGACTTTGCTCATCTCTGCTCGGAATATAAGGCCAATATGGCCGTCTATGCCGGCCATGTCGCCTGCAAACACGGCTGGGGCGGGATCGGCTTCCTGAAAGAAAAAGCGAAGGAAATCGGGGTGCCGCTCCTGGTCTTTGAGTTCGACATGTTCGATCCCCGGGTGACCACGGTTGAATCACTTCAGGAGGAATTCACCCGGTTTGTGAATAACGTGGTGCTGCCAAGATTAAAATAGCAATGAGTCGAAAGACCAACAGACCAACAGTCTAATATTTTTGAACCTTGAACTTTGAACCTTGAACCCATGAACATTGAACCTTCTTTGTTTATTGTGGCTGGGGTGGACATCGGCTCCACCACCAGCAAGGCGGTGATCCTCCAAGGCCACCGGATCGCGGGAACCTTTATCGGCCCGAGCTCGACCAATCCCACCAAAACCGCCGAGGAGGTGTTCCGGAAAGCCTTGGAGGAAGCCCGGATCGAGCGAAACGAGGTCAGGCATATTGTCGGGACCGGTTACGGCCGGGCCCGGGTGGCTTTTGCCAACGAAAACATTTCCGAGATCTCCTGCCATGGCAAGGGAGCCCATTTCCTGGTTCCCACCGTGCGCACCGTCATCGACATCGGTGGCCAGGATACCAAGGTTATTTCCGTGGACGCCCAGGGCAGGCTTCAGGATTTCGGGGTGAACGACAAATGCGCGGCCGGGACCGGCCGTTTCCTGGATTTCATCGCCGGAAGCCTGGGCCTGAAGGTGTCCGATCTGGGCCGGCATCATTTCGAAACGGGCGAACCGGTCACCATCAGCCACATGTGCAGCGTTTTCGCCGAGTCCGAAGTCATCAACCTGATCAACGAGGGCGCCCCTCTCGCCAGCGTGGTGAAAGGCCTGCATTTTTCGGTGGCCAGCCGGATCAACTCCATCGCCCGCCGGGTCGGCCTCGTCCCGGAAGTGGTGGTCACCGGGGGCGTGGCGAAAAATCCCGGGGTGATAAAATGCCTGGAGGAAAAACTGGAGGTCGAGTTGAAATCCCTGCCCGGGGATTTTGACCCCCAGCTGATCGGCGCTTTAGGGGCGGCGGTGATCGCCGCGGAAAAGGTAAACAAATGATTCATACGGATTAAAACTGATGCAAACGGATGAATAATCCGTCTGAATCTATTTAAGAAAGGAGGATAAAACATGAGCATCTTCAAGGATTCCCCGGAACTGGAAAAGATCCTGGGAGGATATTTCCGGGAAGCGGTCATGATCCCCAAGGGAGAGCGCGGTTTGATCGACGCCTACATCGGGGTCCTGACCGATCCGCAAAACCACTCCCTGGCGGAGGAATTTTTCGAGATCATGACCGACGGGGACAAGAAACTCATCCAGCAATACCTGGGGTATATCGCCGGCGGCAATCCCGAGCAGATCAAACAGGCGGAGGCCGAAATCCTGAAACAGGGCAAGTTCGTCGAGGAGACTCTCCAGTCCGCCCAGATGATCCTCCGTTTCAACCTCCGGGAACCTGACCTTTCGATTATCATCGACGCCACCGAAAACCCGATCGGGGTATATATTAATGACCAGACCCGAAAACCCTCGGCGGATTTCAGTCTCAAAGCGGATTTCGCCAATAAATTCTGGAACGGCAAGGTCAACCTGGCTATCGCCCTGACCAAAAAAGACATTGTAGCCCGCGGCTCCATTCCCAAGATTCTCAAGCTGGTGAAAATCCTGGGGCCGATGTACGGGTTCTATAAACTTTATTTGAAAAAGCTGGGCCGTCAGGATTTAATAATTTCATAACCAAATCCCAATGACCAAATTCCAATGACCAAACAATGACCAATTACCAAATTCCAAACCAGAAACTCTAAACCCGAAACCTAGATTTGATATTTGAATTTGCAATTCCCCGTGGTCTTGCCACGGGGTTACCTTATTTCCGTCATTCCGCACTTGATGCGGAATCCAGTTGTTTTGTTTTTCTGGATTCCTGCTGGAGTTTATCCCGCACTCTGATGCGGGACAGGAATGACAACGGACAACTTACGAGTCTTTTTGACTTAGATACCCCGCGGTCTTGCCGCGGGGAGCTTCATCCTTGAACCTCATTTGGATTTTGGATTTGTTTGGGATTTGGGATTTGTTAATTGGGATTTCCCCGGAGGGTGCTAATGGCCATTCTCGGCAAAGAACGCTTTGAGGACCTGGAAGCAATCCATGAAGGAATCACGGGGATGCTCGAGATTTACAAAGAAGACCCCGCCTCGCGGGGCCTGAACGCCTACTTCAAGGCTTTCTCCCAGCTGGTCGAGAATCTCTGCCGGCCCTTCGACGATAAGCAGCCGGTGGTCTGGTACAACCTCGGAATGAGTCCGGAGCTGATCCTCGCCCTGGAAGACGTTCACAATATCCCGATCGAGGCCTATCCCGCCCTCCAGAACATTGTCGGCGACGTCAACTTCACCCTGGATTACATCGACCGGGCCGAGGCCCACGGTCTCCCCCCCGAGGTGTGCTCGGTGGACAAGGCCGGGGTGGGAGCGGTCTTGAAAGGCATCATGCCGAAGCCTTCCTGTATCCTGGGGGTCAATACCCCCTGTGATTCCCAGCTGGCCGCCCTGCCCTCGGTGGCCGAGATTGCGGAAGCCCCCATGTTTCTGATCGACATCCCTTACCTTTATGGAGAAAGGGAAGTTGAATATGTGGCCCGGCAGATCCGGGACGCCATTCCCTTCCTGGAAAAACATACCGGTAGGAAATTCAGCTGGGAGCGCTTCCGGGAAATCTGCCTGCGGGCGAACCGGATGAGTGAAAACCTCCTGGCCTGGAATGAATTCCGGAAGGCGGTCCCCTGCCCGCAGATATCCAAGATCATCTGCCTGATGGTGCCCCTTTTCATCACCTTTGCCGGGACCGAAACCGGCGTGGTCACCGCCGCGGAGCTGGCCGCGGAAGCCCGGGAAAGGAGCGAGCGGGGCGAAGCCGCGGTGGAAGGCGAAAAAATCCGGGCGGTCTGGTACCAGGACCCGGTCTGGTTTGACCTGCAATTCTACGACTGGATGGAAAGCGAGTTGAAAATGGTTATCCCGATGGACCTTTTCGGCTATCACGCCCCGGAAGGCATGATTGATGTCAGCTCCCGGGAAAGCATGATTCGGGGCCTGGCCCACCGCTTCATCCGGGTCATGCCGATGTCCCGGCAATTCAAGGGACCGATTGAATGGTACCTGAACGACTACCTCACCCTCTGCCGGGAATATAAAGCCGACTTCGGTATTTTCGCCGGCCATGTCGCCTGCAAGCACGCCTGGGGCGGGCTCGGCCTGCTTAAGGAAAAGTCCCGGGAGATCGGGATACCCCTGCTCGTATTCGAGTTCGACATGTTCGACCCCCGGGTCACCCCGGTGGAATCCATCCAGGACCAGATCACGCAGTTCGTCAATAACGTGGTTCTTCCGCGGATGGAAAACAAAAAGCCCTGAAATCGCCGGGTACCGATCGATGATTGCGGAAGGAAAGCCGACTCATCCCAAATTTATTGAGCGAATTCCGGGCCGGGAAAAAACCTTAAACCTATTGAATTACCGCGCCCTTTCAGGTCGAAAAGTATTCCGCCCGGATTTTATCACAGGCATTAAGCTCCGAAACGTCATTCCCGCACAAGCGGGAATCCAGTTCTAATATTCTGGATCCCTGCTGGATTTTACCCCGCACTCTGATGCGGGGCAGGGATGACAAGCAATTACCAAAAAAATTCAAGGCAGGGACGTGTAACAAAAAAAGGGCCCCGGAAACGGGGCCCTGATAATCAATTCGGAAAATATTGCTTGCGCGGATTGTATTATTTGCCAGCGGGCTTCGCCGGAGCGGCCGGGGCAACAGTTGGGGCCGGAGCCGCAGGGGCGCCAGTCGGAGCGGTGGCGCCAGCCGGCGCGGTGGCACCTTCCGGAGCCGGAGGAACGATCTTGGTAAGATTGATATCCTGTCCGCTGAGGGTTTTCCCCGCTTCGACAACGATACCCACCAACGGCTTGGAATCGTATCCTTCCTTCTTCGCTTCCAGGGTGTACTGGCTGGCGACTACCCCTTCAATTTTGTAAGCACCCGCGTCATCAGTGGTAGCAGTCAGGGTTGTTCCCGCCACGGAAATTGCGATCCCGGCATTACCGGCCGCGGCGCCATCCAGGGTGGCTTTTCCTGCGATTGTGCCGGGTTTCTTCGCGCATGCAAAAGCCAGAGCTAATCCCAAAGCCAGAGAAACATACATAACCTTTTTCATTTCTGAATCCCTCCTACAAATTGGTTAATAAAACGTTAAAGCTCCTAAAAAACTTCCCGCGGAAAAAAATACGATTTCCGATCCCTAAGGCGGCCAGGCATTGCTGTGATTTCCCGAAATCTTCTTCATCTAATTTTCACCTCCCATTCCAAATTATCAAACCTAAAAATATTCTTGGATTTTTTCGGAGAAGCTAAAATAAAATTTAACCTTTGTCAAGTCACCATATTGCAGTGCTTGATCCATTAAATCGATTTTAGGATAAGAACACAAGGAAGAAGTGAAAAATGTACAAAAAATCCCGGGTTTCGGAAACCGAATTATAATTTCGGGATGTGGCTTTCCCAGTAATTACCGGGAGATAAAACGGTCAACCCTTCGACTTCACCGGTCCCAAGCTCGGGGTATGCTCAGGATTATTAATAATTAATTCCCCGGCTAAAGAGCGGACTGCTTTCGTATTCTTTAATCGCCGCGCGGATGGCCTTCCGGAGCCGGTTATCTATATCGGGCTTGGCCACCACGGCGAATGGCTTGCAAGCCTTGATCTTTTCCCAGTAAAGTGTCTCCCGGGGCCACCCGGTAAATATTATTCTCTGGGTACACGGATGCTTCGACATCAAGGCTTCCAGAACCGGAGAACCCTCGTCGCTGGTTAAGATCTCATCGGAAATAACCACCGAAACCGGTTTCTCTTGGAGAATCCTGATTGCTCCCTCTCCATCCGAAACGGTCAGGAGCTCATAATCCCCATCATTAAGCAGGCGGGAAAAGGCCCGGAGAATCAGTTGGTCGTCATCAATCATTAGAACGCGGTGTTTTTGAACCATTTTTCCTCCCCTCCACCTCCCGGCAGATAAGACTGACCGGAATCAATTCCTGCAAACGGCGCTCGGACTGAGATGCCGAACGACCATCCACCACAATCCGGTCCCCCGGGCTTAACTCCGCCTCTGAGCTGAAAAAAGATTCCCCATTAGCCAGCTGGTGGTAATAAGTTCGGACCTCAAGCCCTGAAAGTTCAGGCCCCAGCCGGATTGTTCTGGATAATATACGTGCCATATAAAGCCCCTTTCTTAAAAAATGGTTGCCCTCTGTATTTACCAAGCAAAATCCGTGCCAGGAGTGGAATTATGAAGCGGTTTTAAGTTTCGGGTTTCAGGTTTCAAGTTAAAATCAAAGAAACCCGAGAATAAAGGACAATAAAGAGCCTGTTGCACAAATCAGAAAAGTGTCACTCCTGCGGAAGCAGGAGTCCAGGAACTTATTGATATTACTGGATTCCGGCTTTCGCCGGAATGACGGTTTGTCCGGTTTTCACCGTTTGTGCAACAGGCTCTAAAGGACTTGGAAAACCAGAATGAAAGACGAGGATTTTCTATTATATCCCGAGGCTTTGCTTTACTTAGTTCCCAACCTGAAACTTGAAACCTTAAACTTTCAACTTGAAACTTATTCAGAGGCGGGAAAGATGAGCTTTACCTTGGTGCCTTGCCCTGGCTGACTATCTATCCCGATCCGTCCGCCAATTTCTTCGACCAGCTTCCTGGCCGTGGCCAGCCCGAGCCCCAGACCTTTTCGCTTGGTCGTGGTGAAATCCTCAAAAATGTTTTTCAATCTCTCGGGGGGAATGCCGGGGCCTGAATCGGAAAATTTTATGAAAATCGAGTTATTATCCCTCCTGGTCGCCACTTTTATCTTACCTTTTCCATTTACGGCTTCGATCGCATTGGTCAGGATATTCTTAATCGCCCGCTCCAGGACAAAACGGTCAGCCCGAATCACGGGATCCTCCCGATTAAATTCCACGACCCATTCCAAGCCCTGCAGTGATGAATCCTCCCGGTACAATTTCAAGATTCCGGATAAAAACTCATTAACCTTGATTCCAATGATTTGAACCTGGGAAGGTTTGGTAAGATTTCTCAAGCGATCTAAAAATTCATTTATATTTTGGAACTCCCTTTCCACCGTGTTCCTGAACGATTTCCGAATTTCCGGGTTGTCAGGATTTTGATTCAGGAAATTTGAAGCGTTTTGAATGTTATTGACCGGATGGCGGAGATCGTGCACCAGGCCGGCGGCAATCCGCCCGAAGGTGGCGATCTTTTCCTTTCTCCGGATCTCTTCGGTAAGATCGCCGAGTTTCTCCGCCATCTTATTGAATGAATCTCCCAGATCGGAAATTTCATCCCCGGTCTGAATTTTTACCCTGGCGTTCAAATTCCCCCCTGCAATCTTCCCGGTGGCGGAAATCAATTCGCTTAAGGGGTCGGCGATCCTTTTACCTCCCAGGTACCCGATCAAGCTCATTAAAACCAGGAAAACCAGAATCAATATTGCGAGTTCAATGGTTAATAAACGAACCGCACGAAAGGCCTCGGCGGTCGATTGTTCGATGACCACTCCCCACCTCCGCCCGTCCGGGAGGATAACCCGGGAAGCCACCGACAGCGATTTTGCCTTCCCTTTTTCCCGGTAAATGACCGGCTTGGATTCACCCCGGAGAACCGACTCGATCACCGGCAGGCCGGCTATATTAACCCCCCTAATTACATCCGCCTTTCGGTTGTCGTTTCCATGGGCAATCAACCGCCCGGAATCGGTAACCACGAAGGCAAAACCGGTATCCCCGATCCTGATCGAATCAACCAGCTTCCACATATCGATGAGATTAAAATTCCCAATCAATGCGCCCACCACTTTATTTAGATGTAAAACCGGAACCGAAATCTTCATCATCGGAGCCAGGGAGGATGAAATAAATACATCGGAAAGATAAGCCTTCCCGCCCACGGAGCTTTTGAATTCATTCGAATTTAAAATCTCCTTGAAATCGGTTTCCGGACGGGAAGAGATTGTTTCGCCCGTTCTCTGGTCAACCAACAAAGTCTCTTCCAACCTCCCGTAATCTATAACATAATTCTTGATTATCCTTTCCTTTTGCGCGGAATTTAAATTTACATTACTCAGATTGTCGGCCAGGGTTTTCATCGTATCAACCGAGTTTTTCAGATACATCTCTATTTCACTCGCGGCCCGCCTGGCTACATTCTGATTTCCCTGGACCACCCTTTCGTAGGCTACCTTCCGGGAGGAATAAATCGAAATGGCCCCGAATAAAACAATCGGGATCAAGGCGGCGGCCAAGAGAAGACGTATAAACTTATAGGAAAGTCGTTTCATTTTTATATTTATGTCGTTTTATTTGTCATTCCTGTCCCGCATCAGAGTGCAGGATAAACTCCAGCCTGCCCGAGCCGACAGCTCGTGTCGGCCAGGGCGGGAATCCATTCCACTCGCTTGTCATTCCCACGAAAGTGGGAATCCAGATTTCGTCATTCAATAAATTCTGGATTCCGCATCAAGCATGTCCTCAACTTGATTGGGGATGCGGAATGACGGAAATAAGGTAACCCCGTGGCAAAACCACGGGGAATTGCAAGTTCAATTCGGGCCGTTTTTATATTTTTGTTCATTCTTCGGAACCCACCATTCAGGAATAGAGGAAAAAAATTTTGCTGGTCCTATATTAACCCCCCGAAATCTCTTGTGAATTGGTACCATATCCATCCTCCAGAAAAGAAAAACCCCGGGAGGGTCATCGAAAATTTCTCTTTGAAATTTCTGGTAATATTTCTTTCCTTCTTCTTGATCTTCCGCTTGTAAACCGAGTTCGAGATCTTTGTCAACCGCCGCATTCCGATATGAAAAAACATTCATACCCTTTTGTATCTGGGAAGAATGCCAAAACCTGTAATTCCAAAAACCAGGGTGAACACCTGAGTAAATATTTAAAAGCGCCGCGTCAAATTTTTTCTGAAAAAAATATTTATCAGTTTCTGCCATATTCACCGCCTTCACATTGATTTTTATCCCGATCTCAGCCAGATCCTTTTCTACCAATAAAATCAAATTATCATAAAGATCGTTCCCTTTTATTGTTAATACATTAAATTCCAACGGCTTACCCTCTTTTATAAGAATTCCATTCTTGTTTCTTTCAAGCCATCTCTCTTCCCGAAGTAATTTTAAAGCATATTGAGGATCGTAAGGGTATGGCTTAATTTCGGGATCATACGCCCAGGAATCAGGATAAATGGTTCCCGAACACAAACGCCCGTTGTTATCTAATATCTTTTCTAAAATCTCTTCGCGGTTTATGGCATAATTCAACGCGATTCTAATTTTTTTACTCTGAAACAATGGTTTTTCTTGATTAAAAACCAAAATAAATAAATATGGTTCAAGAAATGAGTATATTTTGAAATTTGTATTATTTTTCATGTAATTAATCTGTACGGGAGATAAGGGAAGACAAAAATCAATCTCTTCCATTAGAAGTCTTGACCAGACCTCTTCTTGGGTTTGATATGATTTTACCAATATCCCATTCAGGAATGGCCTTCCCTTAAAATATTCCCGATTGGCCTCAAGAATAGCCTCCGATTCGGATAATTTTTTAACTCGGAATGGGCCGGTTCCGACTGGATTCCAGGAAAACCTCTTTTTCCTGTCAAAATCCCCGAGAGAATTGAGCGGCATGATGAAAATATCTCTATCGAATGGGAAAAAGATGAAATTTTCTTTTAAAGTGGTTGAAATGGTAAGATTATCAACAACTTTTATACTTTCAATTGCATCGTAAATATACCTGGAAGCACCTGTCGCGGGCTGATTTAATATCGTTTTAAGAGTATAATCCACATCGCTTGCGCTTAATAAAACACCATCATGGAATTTAACACCTTCCCTTAAGTAAAAATAAAGATTTTTTTTATCACTTGACCATTCCCAACCTTTCGCTAAATCCGGAACGATTTCACCGTTTTCTCCCATATATATTAATCCATTAAAAATAATATCGGAGAGCATCGATGAAATTGATGCCGCTTTTCCGATCGGATCAATCCCTGTTAATTTGTCATAAACGCCGAAATATACCCAATCGCCGTAATCTTTTTTTCCATGATCATTTTTCCGATGGCAGGAAGAAACAAGAGCCAGAACCAATATTACCGATAGCAATCGCCTAACAAAGATCATAAAATGAACCTCTCCGCGGCAGAGACCGCGGGGTATCTAACTCAAAACGAATCCAATGTCGTCCATCGTCATTCCTGTCCCGCATCAGAGTGCGGGATAAACTCCAGCAGGAATCCACTTCCCCCTTGTACTGTCATTCCCGACCTGATCGGGAATCCAGGATGTTCATCTGGATCCCCGTTTCCACGGGGATGACGACTCGGGCAGGCTTTATCAAGCATGTCCTCAACTTGATTGGGGATGCGGAATGAGGTAACCCCGTGGCAAAACCAAGGGGAATTACAAGTTAAAAAAATAAGGCGAATAATCATCCGCCTTTAAAAATACCACTTCCCATCAAACTTGGAAAATGGATTAACTGTTTGATCTAAAGATCAAAACCTCATGTGTCTCGAATCTTGGATCAGTGAATAACTGCCCATGCGCAGAAAGTGGTTTTCCGGTCATCTTTCCGGGTTCCTTTTCGGATAATCTTCATTCGGCTTCACCTCCTTTCTTAATTATTTTTGGGAATTATTTCTTTCACCGCGAAATCAAAGTATTTTTGTTCGCAGGCCACCCCGAAAAAATCCCCAGTCTTTACATATGCCCAGTATCGGCAGCCGCCTCCGCAGATAGGCAGGTATTTGCATTCGCCGCATTTTCCGAAACAGTCGAACCTGGCGATAAAATCTGATGCTTTTTCCTCGATATCTTTGGTATAAAGGTCGCCCATCTCAGCCCCTTCAATTCCAACCAGGCCCTCGCACTTATAAACCTTTCCCGCGGGGTCAATCGTGTAGGCGTCACGCTTATGAAAACCGCAAGGCCCCAAGGCCAGTAAATCCATGGTATTTAACCCTCTTTTTTGGGCTTCCTCGTATAGCCAGAATTGGATTGATGGGTCCGACTCCGAAAACGAACAAACGTCGCAGTTATAGTTGTTCCCTCCCTGGAAAATGGGCCGGAAATTTACCTTCGAGATCGAGTCACGCAGACCAATCTCAATTAAATAATCAAAAAGCCTCGGGATACTTTCGAAATTTTCAAGGTTATAATTTGAACCAACGACAAATCTCAATTTATCTTTTGTTTTCAATAAATTATCAACGATAAGGTCAAACGTTTCTTTACCTTTTTGCTTGACCCTCAACTGATCGTGATGGTCCTTCGTTCCGTCAATAGTTATCTTGACGGACTTGATTCCAAAGGGCAGAAGAGAATTCACGAAATCAGGATTTAAGAGGGTCCCATTGGTGATTATCTTGATTTCCATTTCGACCGCTCTTTTTCGGGCCTCGTCCGAAATCAGAGCGGAGAGGACTAGGATCTCCCGCTTTCGTAAAAGTGGCTCCCCACCATAAAACAGAAGCAAAAGTCTCTTCGGATGGGTCGAATCCATCCTCTCCCCGGCCCATTCGGCCAAACGGAGGATAGTTTTTTTACCAATGCTTGCGCTTTTTTCGGGGTGATCTAAATCGGATTGAAAACAATAAACACAGCGAAGATTGCAATCGTAGGTAGGAAGAACGGTTATTTGTAATTCATCCTGGTCATTTTGTTTCTGAAAAAACCAATCTTTAACGGCTTGGTCTTCATCGCTTCTGCTTTTTACCAGGAATCCTAATTCATTTAAATCACCGGCGTATTTAGCCAGAATTTTTTCCTTCTTTTTTGCCTCGATTTTATGACCGGGTTCGAGAAGCGAAAGAACATCCGATCCGATCTCTGCCTGGCTATCGCTGAAAGTATTGTAAATAAAATATGAAGGTTTTTTGTCCTTGGTCGGGATGATGATGTTATATCGGGATGGAACCATAAAATCTTTTCTCTGCGAGAATAGATAAGCAATAACAATACCAAGGGGTATGAGACAGCGTTCACGCTACATATTGTGTTGGACATAAAACCTTCGAAACTCAGACCTGCTTTGATCATAATTCGGATAACCTATGAAAAATTCACGACTATTTAACGTTTGTTAATAAAAAAGCAATAAGGAAAATTATCTGAATTTTTATTAAGAAAAGCGATGAAAAGGGAAAAAAGATAAATTGATAAAAAAACTTAAACAACCAAATTACCGACAATTTTCAACTGATTTTGCTTGAATATGGCCCTAACTCATCAAAATCAAAGGAAAAATATAATTAGTCAGAAAAACGCAGTTAATTAGGCAAAAAATAATCCCGGGTCGGATCCCGGGATTCACAAGGAGGTAAAAAGGATGGGCGATGATTTCTAATTACCCATTCTCTATCTATTTTGACCCGAGGAATTCAAATAAGTTCTCGGTCATTAAATTAAATTTTTAAATTTATGCCGCCGTAAAAAGAAATCCCGGGAAGAGGGAAACCTTTAACCTCGGAATACTTCTTGTTAAGAAGGTTTTCTCCCCGGAAAAACACCGACAGGCTTTCCATCGGTTGGAGCGAATACGGAACCGTATATTCGGAGAAAAGGTTGAGCCGGTTGAACCCCGGATTATTCCCCTTCAGCAATGTCCCTCCGGGATTGAGAATATCATAAGGTTCGTCAAACCTCCCCCGATTTTCCCAGGAAAGTCCGACATACAATTTTTCCATCGGCAAAACGCTCAGCGTCCCGCTGAAGCTATGCTCGGGTCTCCAGAAAAAGTTCACCCACTTCTCCATCGGTTGTCCGCTAACTTCATCAAATTCATAAGTTCTTTTTCGCATCTGGTTAAAGGTGTAGCCGAATCTTATTTTAATACGCTTGTCCGGCTGAAAAACCAAACTGGTCTCCAAACCATCGGACTTGGCCAGGTCGGAATTCTGCAGCTGGAAAGAATCCGGAACCAATCCGATCAAATTCTCATATCTGATCCAGAATCCGGTCAGGTCAAATTTTATTCCGTATTCTTTAAACTCCTGCTCCAAACCGGCGTCGTAGCTCCAGGCTTCTTCCGGCTTGAGTTCCGGATTCCCCTCTATGGGGAAGAATCTTTCATCAATTGAGGGGTTGCGGTAACCCCTCCCAAAACCTCCCCGGATCTTAGTCCCTAACCTATCCAGTTTGAAAGCCGCCGAACCGCGGGGGGAGATAAAAGGTTCGGAATCGGGTCGATCCGAGCTGAAATCCATCCGAAGTCCCGCGTTCAGATAGAAGAAACCCATCATCTTCAACCGATCCTCAAGAAAAAACGTCCTTTCGATCCGTTTACCGTCTATTTTCAACCATAGCGGATCACCCTGCCCAGCCAGAGGCAGGTTGGTTTCCATAGTCTGTATGGCGTTTTCTTCGGAGTACTCCGTACCCAAAAGGACGGAATTCATTTCGACCGGGGTCAAATACATCTGGATTCCCGCGCCTCTTCTCATCGCGTTCGTCCAGGAGGCGTGGTAATCCGTCCATCCGGGATCGGAAGGATTCATCAAATCATTTTCACCGCGCAGGACCGAACCATGGATTTGTAATTCTCCATTTAAAAAAAGCGATTTGCGGAGGGAAATCGCGGTCAGTAAGGTCTCCCTGTCTACCGAGTAATTGGAATCCCTTACCTGGGTTAGCACCCCATTTTGAAAATAAAGAGAAATGGGGATGTCAAGATAAAGTTCTTTCTTCGAGTTCGAGTAAAGGGAGGAAATTCCCACCTCTACCCCGCCGGGAATCAAGACCTGAAATTTTCCGGTGGCTAGGTTGCCGGCAAAACCGTCCCGGGCATTCTGGCCCCCGCTGTCAACCCGGGTTAATCCCAGTGAAAAAGCGCTTTTTTCCCCCGCGGAAAATAACTCCGCCCGCTCCTTGAAAGTCGCCCAGCTTCCGCCCTCGGCCCAGGCGGAAATCCCATTTTCCTTTTTGATTCCCCGAAGCAAGGAGCGCCCGGGATAAGGAATCAGGTTGATCACCCCGCCGATGGCGTCGCTCCCGTAAAGCGAGCTGAAAGCCCCCCGGACGATCTCAATCCGGTCCAGACCGGCAATAAAAAAATCCGCGAGATCGGCGGCCCGGGTGTAGGGTGAATTCAATCTCACCCCATCGAAGAGAATCAGGCTCTGATATTGTTCGCTTCCGCGCATCCGAATCACCGTCTGCTCGCCTACGGATCCGGAGGTTTGCACCCCCACCCCCGGCACGCCCCGCATCCGGTCCAAAGCTAGGGGAGCGGAATCAGCCTTGATTTCCCTCGAGTTAATAATGGTTATCGAATCGGTGGCTTCATCCACCGGCGTGGGAATCCGGCTGGAAGTAACCTCGACCGGAGTAAGTTGGATCGGTTGTTCAGAACCTTCCTGGGCGAAAGCCCATCCCGGGAGAATTACCAGGATCACAAATGTCATCCACCGCCATTTCCTCAAAAACATTTTCTCGTCCTTCAATTATAAATAACGTCATAAATAATTGCGCATTAATCGTCATTCCCGTGAAAACGGGAATCCAGAAAAACAGACTGGATTCCGGGTCAAGCCCGGAATGACAAGAATTATTTATGTCCGCATTTAATTATTTCGCCATGTTTAAATTCCCGGTTATTCCTTCTTCTCTGGTTCTTCCTTCTTTTCCAGCTCTCCCATATTTTCAAATTGTTCCTTCTTTTCCAATTCTTCCTTTTTTTCGGGTTCTTCGGGCAGGACCAATGATTTTCGTCTCTTTCTCGCGTGTAAAACCCGGTGGACGGTTACCGGGTGGCGATAATACTTCAGGGGCCGACCCCGAGTGGTGTGAGGCTTGGACGCTTTTTCCAACCCCAGGCGACGCATGCGGTATTTCAGGCTGCTGAGGTTAATGTTCAATTCCCGGGCGGTTTCCGTCTGGTTCCAGCGGCATCTCTCCAAAACCCGGAGAAGATACTGGCTTTCAAAAGCCTCCTTGGCTTTTCGGAGGGTATTGAAGCGATGCCGGCGGGGGGCGGTTCCGGCCTCGGCGGAATAATCCTGAAAACTCTCAAAGCAGAATTCCATCGGCAGATCCTCGATGGTAATAACCTCCCGGGGTACTATCGCCACCATCCGCTCAATTAAATTCTCGAGCTCCCGGATATTCCCGGGCCAGTTATAACGGGAGAAGAGTCTGATTACTTCCGCAGCCACCCCCCGCACCGATTTGCGAAAGCGCTGGTTGTACCTTTGAATAAAAAGGTTGACGAGTTCCGGAATGTCCTCCAAATGTTCCCGGAGGGGAGGCATGGTGATGGGAATGACGTTGAGCCGGTAGTAAAGATCCTCGCGGAACCTGCCCGCCTCCACCGCCTTCTTCAAATCCAGATTGGTAGCGGCGACGATCCGGGTATCGACCCGGATGGTTTTGCCTCCCCCCACTCTTTCGATTTCGCCGGATTGGATCACCCGGAGCAGTTTGGCCTGGAGATCGAAGGGCAGATCGCCGATTTCATCCAGAAAAATCGTGCCTCCATTGGCCAGCTCGAATTTGCCGAAATGCATCTTGTGCGCGCCGGTGAAAGCGCCCTTTTCATGTCCGAAAAGCGTGCTCTCCAGCAGGTCCTTGGGGATGGAAGCCAGATTGACCGTGACGAAAGGCGCCTCGGACCGGTCGCTGTTTTTATGGATCAGACGCGCGATCAAATCCTTGCCGGTGCCGCTTTCCCCCATTAACAGAACGGTCGCCGGCAGGGAGGAGATCCGTTTAACCACATCGTAAACCGCCTGCATCTTCGGGGTCTCTCCAATGATTATATCCTGAGGGATCACCGATTCGATTTCACAGGTGAGATAACGAATCTTCCGGGCTTGTTCCTGTTTTTCATAGATGCGGTCGACCAGGCTCAGGACCACATCGTAATCGAATTCCTTGGTGATATAGTCGTAAGCCCCCAGTTTCATCGCGGTGACCGCCCTGTCCACCTCCCGCACCATGGTCACCATCACCACATCCACGTCGCCGAATCTCTCCTTGATTTTCCGGAGAACTTCAATTCCGTCAATCCCGGGCATTAGAATGTCCAGGAGGACAATCCGGACGTCTTCATTTTCAACCAGGGATAAAGCGGTCTCCCCGTCCGGGGCGGTAAGAACGGGATAATGGCCGGCCAGCACCGCTTCCAGGGTTTCCCGGATGCTGGGGTCGTCATCAACAATCAGGATTTTGCCTAATTGCGTTGACAAATCGGCGGTCTCCTTCGCCCGTGCGAAAAAAATATAAAGTCAAGAAAAACAAACCCCTCCGGCAAATTAGCTTAAAATATGATCATAAATAATAATATTATTGTCAAATATAAGCTTGTTGCACAAACGGTGAAAACCGGACAAACCGTCATTCCGGCGAAAGCCGGAATCCAGTAATATCAATAAGTTCCTGGACTCCTGCTTCCGCAGGAGTG
>Ga0315289_10004399_pt1 | contig 21022 bp, 16 predicted proteins | sample YL17G11_40_MG_FD_203452 | JGI IMG/M metagenome (GOLD analysis project Ga0315289, IMG submission 203452) | Sediment microbial communities from Yellowstone Lake, YNP, Wyoming, USA - YL17G11_40 | ecosystem: Environmental > Aquatic > Freshwater > Lake > Sediment | place: USA: Wyoming | collected... | reverse complement strand
GTGGTCGGGCGGGAGGCCGAAGTGCTCGTCGAGTTGTTGACCGATAGGACCGATGGGACCGTCTGCGACCACTGTTAGCGCGGCGTGGATGTCCATGCCGGGTGTGAAGCCGTCGCCTGGTTCGCCGTGTTTGTTCACGCCCTGATCGAGCAGGCGCACGCCAACAACTTTGGGCCTCGTAGCCGCCGACGTGAGGAGGCGGACTTGCGACGAATCTTCAGAAATCCGCCTCCTCACGTCGGCGGCTACATTGTCGTCTTCGATCAGCACTTTCGCGACGGGCGTGCCGGGCCAAATCTGGACCGTGCCGGTGCTTTGCACCTGTGCGCCGACCCATTGCATGAACTGGCCCATTGAGAGCATCATGCCGCCGTGTTTGTGGAGAAAGCTTGGCGTCCACGGCAGGTTCAGCGCGTGATCCTCGACAGGCAGCGCCCACTTCGTTGCGCGAATGAGGGAATCGGCGAGACGGAGAAACGGCGAACGACGGCTCGCGCCGACGGGATCCAGCAGGTAAAGGACTTTCTCTTCGCCCACCGGCGCGGCCATCGGGATGCCGGCTTTTTCAATTTCAGGAAAACTTGCGCGCAACGCCCGCGCTCGCGTGACGACGCCAGAAACGCCAAAGCCAATGTCATCCGCGCGTTCGTAGCAGAGCACCTGCGGAGGCATGCCGGGCAAGGCAGCGCTTTCGACGGCGGGCGTGCCGTCGGCGTTGATGAGTTGCCGGGAGAGCGTCGTCAGAAAACCCGCCGTGGCCGGGCCGAACCCGACGCAGACGATGTCCGCGTCCATTCGTTGCCGTTCAACCTGTGTCGAGGTTTCGGCCGGAGTTTCGGCGGGTCCCATGCGGCTGGCTTACAACCCCTGAAGGATGCGTGCCGCCTTGGTCGCGTCCGCCGCGCTGTCCACGGCGACATGGCAGATGAATTTCCTGCCGATGGCGGCAGCCGAGAGGCCGTGCAAGTTCAGGCCTTGCTCGCCCAGGGCCTGCGCCAGCCGGGCCACCTGGCCCGCCTTGTCCGGACCTTCCACGCGCACGGTCTGGAGGCTGGCCGTCTTGCTGAAACCTGCCGCTCGGGCGGCGCGGATCGGTTTCGCTCCTTTGATCGGCGTGACGAACACGACGCCGGCCCCCACTCGCTCCGGCGCGCGCCGGGCGATAATGATTTCCAGGTTCACGCCCGCCGCGGCCAGCGCGTTCAGTTTGTCCGCCAATCCGCCGGGTTTGTCTTCAATCGGAGCCGCCCAGGTGTCCACTCGTTGCGTCTTCATAACAGGTATCCTTTCGTTGCTGGTAACATGGTTTCTTCCCAACCAGTCGAGATTAGGAAGTACGGTTTGCGGTGTCAAAGTTTCATGCCGGATAATCCAGCGCTTCGCGGGTCATCACCGTGGTGAGCGCTTCGGCGGCGCGGTCTTTGGCGAGGCGGCAACCGGTGAGGCAGCCGTCGAGCTTGGCGCGCAGACGGGCAAAGTCTTCAAGTCCGGTGAACTTGACGCATGGGCCGGCCTTGAGCAGGTGGGTGCCGCCAACCTCGGGCACGTCCGACACCGCGCGTGCGGTGCCAGCGATGCCGGGGATGATTCCTTCCAACGTGTCGAGTTCCGCCGCGCAGTAGCAGGCGTGGGAGCTCGTCTCGTCCCACGCGGGATGGCGGTTGTAGCCGTGGACGATCTCGGCGCAGATGCGGCCTACTTCGCCCGCCGCGCGCGCGGCTTGCACGTGGCAAAGGTCGGTGAAGAAATCCACCGTGCCGGCCAGTCCATCAGCGAGCGCGGGATTGGCCGCGCCTTTGGTCTCCAGTTCGATCACGTCGAGGATGAATTGCCGCGCGGCGAGCAGCCAGCAGAGCGCATCGGCCAGAGGGAACGTCACGCCTTGGCGCGTCTTGTGGTAGAGCTTGGCGCCGTCGGCGTCCTTGGCCTCCTGCACATATTGCAGCGTCCAGAGCCAGAGTTGCATGGCGGTGGCGAGCGTGCAGGCGCCGGTGCCGGGCCGCTCGGAGGCGATGCGGCGCATTTCGCCAATCCATTGCTTGAATTGCGCGAGGAACAGCTCGTTGGTCATGGTGATCGAGAGTTGGAGGCGCTGCACGGCTTCCGGGCCTTCGTAGGTGGCTTCGAGTTGTGCGTCCGTCCATTTTTGGCCGAGGAAGCCGGGGCAATCCTCCGTGACGCCGTAGCCGCCCATGAGGCTGACGGCTTCGCGCATCATGTTTGCGCCGTGGCCGGTGTTCCAAAGCTTGCAGGCGGGGCAAAGCACGTTGGCGAGCGAGTCAAAAATCACGAACTGCACGAGCGGGTCGGATTGAAGTGCCGCCAGGCGCCGCGCGTCTGGTTCGGGGAGCGCAGGCCGCTGGCCTGTCCCGTCCGGCGACTCGCCGGACAGAACACCCACCGAGTCGGTGCGTTCGGCGGGTCGCCGAACGCCACACGCGGGCCGCGTGTGCTCCCCAGATTTCGCACAGAGAGTGAGCAACTCCATCGCTTCCTGCTGCTTTTTCGACAATTCCTTGAACGCGGCGCGGCCGGCGAGCTTTTTGTCCGCGAGCCACTGGTCCTTCTGCTTCTCCAACGGATCGAGCCGGTCGAAGAGGCGCGCGGCCTCGAAGCCCAGCGAGGCACTCGCCTCGCCCGTGGCCCAGATGTCCACGAGCCGATGAAGCACGTCTTCCTTCTGTTGCAAGCCGAGTTCGTAGCGCGGCGTGCCGGGCGCGCCTTGACCGCCACGGAAACGCCGGCGGGCGTAAAGAATCACCGGTTCAACCGCGGAAAGGAGTTTCGCTGCGGTCATCAGCCCGACGGTGACGCGGGTGCGGCGAAAGACGGCCTCGATGATTTCGCTGTGCGAGAATTTCGGGATGATGACGCCGTCCTTGACGGTGTAACCGCCGATGATGCGGCTGGCGGGAACGCGGAGGTTGAAGACGGGATCACACGTCGAGGAAAGCTGGTGGACAAGTTTCTTGGTGGCCGTGCCGCGGTCGAACGTGCCGGGATCGGTCTCCTCCAGGATGATCATGCAACTGCCCTTGAGGCGCGGGTCGTCCGAGTCCACGGCGGCGGTGACGACGTTGGCGTAGCCCATGTTGGTGATGAACCGGCCGCGTTTCTCCACTTGCAGAATCGGTTCTTGGCCTTCCTTCCATTCGGCCACACGCACCTTGCCGGCTAACATGCCGGTCTCCACGCCCACGAACGGGATCGGCTCGGTGAGCGCGAAGGCGGCGCGGACTTGCTTGCGATTTTCGCCGGGCTTCAACGGCGCGGCGTTGGCGATATATTTGGCGCGTTGCTCCGGCGTGCCGCGCTCGTGAATGGGCGCGAGGCCGAGGTGGCCGGCAAGGCTGCTGGTGGCCGCGCCGGCGTCCACCCAGGACAGCTCGAACGCGATCAGCGCCAGCGCGAGATTTTTTGGCCCGGCGATGAAACCGCCATGTTCAGGGTCAAGAAACGCGGCCGTGATGCCGCTTTCGTCAAAGACCGGCAGCAGCGACGCCTTCTCCGGCGTCCATTCGTGCGAATTGCGCGCGCCCGCGGCGACGAGCCGGGCGACGGGCCCGCGCGCGACCTGGCGCGCCGCTTGCACCAGCAGGTGCAGGTCGTAGCGGTCGGCGAAGCGCCACATGATCTGGCGCACGTCGTCACCGGGGAGGGTTTGCAGAGTTGCGGATGAAGGGTTGTTGGCCTTTGCTTCCATAAAAAATCGTTTCGTTCACTAACGCCAGTCTCGCTCCATGCGCGATTCGCCGAACTGCCTGCGGCGCGACGGAGGCGGCGTTGGGAAAGCTATAAAGTGTTTGCGTCAGCCGGCGCAAGCGAATGCTTTGCCTTCGACCTCGCGCGAGGCTTGGCGGCCGTTTTTTTTTGACAATTGCGACGCGGCTTTGCGAGTATTTGGCGAGATTTGCGAAGTCCGATTGGGACGTGAAACACGCAATCGTCAGTCTGAGCATGGTTTACCACAAACACCAAACAGAGGAGTTCCGGTGCGCATCTTAGTTACCGGCGGCGCGGGTTACATCGGCAGCGTCGCCAGCGAACAACTGGTCAAAGCCGGCCACGAGGTCGTCGTTTTCGACAACCTCAGCCAGGGGCATCGGACCGCCGTGCCCGCGGCAGCGGCGTTTATTGAAGGAGACTTGGCGGACCCCGCCGCCATCGCCCGCGTGTTTGCGGAGTGCCGGCCGGAGGCGATCATGCACTTCGCTTCGCACACGCTGGTGGGTGAATCCATGCAAAAGCCGTTCCTGTATCTGGGCGACAACGTGACCAACGCGCTGAACCTGCTGCGGGCCGCGGTGGAGCACGGAGTCCAGCGGTTCATTCTTTCCTCGTCCGCCAACTTGTTTGACAACCCGGCGAAAATTCCGATTGACGAAACGGCCCCGATCATCCCCGGCAGCCCGTATGGCGAATCGAAATTCATCCTCGAGCGGATGCTTTACTGGCTGGAGAAAACGCACGGACTGCGTTACGCCAGCCTCCGCTACTTCAACGCGGCCGGCGCGACCGGAGAACGCGGCGAAGACCACGACCCCGAGATGCATCTCATCCCCATCGTGCTGGGCGTGGCGCTGGGCAGGCGCGAGAGCGTGACCATCTTCGGCGACGATTATCCGACGCGCGACGGGACGTGTGTGCGGGATTACATCCACGTGGCGGACCTGGCCCGCGCGCACATCCTGGCGCTGGAAGCATTGGATAAAGGCAGCCGCACCTACAACCTCGGCAACGGGCAGGGATTCACCGTCAAAGAAGTCATCGAAACCGCGCGGCAAATTACTGGGCATCCAATTCCGGCAAAAATCGGCCCGCGCCGTCCGGGCGACCCGCCGACGCTCGTGGCCGGGAGCGACAAGATTCGGAAAGAACTCGGCTGGAAGCCGGCGTTCCCCGATTTGCGCCGCATCATGGAAAGCGCGTGGAGATGGCACCGGAAATTTCCGGAAGGCTATCCCGCTTGAGAACGGCGAGCCATTGGCACCCTCCACGCCGTTCCCTTTGATCGGCTGCGCCTTGCACGGAGCGACGAACTCGGGGGCCGGGGGTTGCAGCCATCACAGGGCGCAACTCGCCACTGCCCCCGAGCAAACTGGCAAAGCCGTTCGGAGTTCCGCCTTTAGGCGGCAAAACGCTGCTCCCGGCGCCAACCGCCTGAAGGCGGAACTCCAAACGGGGGTAGTGTCAAGATGCGCCCGCCATCACACGCGCTCAGGGAAATCGCAAAACCCAATTTGCGCGTTTCCGGTCTGCTCTTGTTCGACTATCTTGCCGGCATGGGTTTGTTGGCCGCACAACTGGAAAGTCTTCCCGCGTTGAACCAAGTGGTGGTCCCCGACCTCTGGCAACAGCAGGCGGTGGCCGCCCTCCGTGCCGGGAAAGATGTCGTCGTGCAGGCGCCCACCGGCGCGGGCAAGACGCTCATTTTCGAACTCTGGTCCAACCAGGGCAAAAACCGCGGCCAAGCCATTTACACCGTGCCGACTCGCGCGCTGGCCAACGACAAATTGGCCGAGTGGCGCGCGCGCGGCTGGGACGTGGGCATCGCCACCGGCGACCTCGCGGAAAACCTCGACGCGCCCATTCTCGTCGCCACACTCGAGACCCAGAAGAACCGCCTCATCCGTGGCGACGGGCCGTCATTGCTGGTCGTGGACGAATATCAAATGCTCAGCGACCCCGACCGCGGCCTGAATTACGAGATCGCCATCGCTCTGGCTCCGACACAGACCCAATTGCTGCTCCTCAGCGGCAGCGTCGGCAATCCGCAAGACGTGGTCAAATGGTTGCAGCGCCTCGGGCGCAACGCGGTCTTGATCCGGCACGAGGAACGGCCCGTGCCGCTGGACGAAGTTTACGCGAACAATCTCAACTACAATCTCCCGAGCGAAATCCGCGGTTACTGGCCGCGCCTGGTCTTAAAAGCCCTCGCCGAGGATTTGGGCCCAATCCTGATCTTCGCTCCGCGCCGCCAAGCCGCCGAGTCCATGGCCGCCGATCTGGCCCGCCAACTGCCCACGCCCAACCCCCTCCAGCTCACCGCCGAGCAAAAACTCCTCGTCGGCAAGCACCTCGCCGACATGCTTAAGAGCCGCATCGCCTACCACCACAGCGGCCTTAGCTACGGCGCGCGGGCCGGCGTCATCGAGCCGCTCGCCAAGGCCGGCCAACTCCGCGTCGTGGTCGCGACGATGGGCCTGGCCGCGGGCATCAATTTTTCGCTGCGCAGCGTGGCACTGGCCGGCGAATCCTACCGCCGTGACGAAATCGAGCAACCGCTCAGGCCGGACGAAATCCTGCAAATGTTCGGGCGCGCCGGCCGCCGGGGCCTCGACGAGACCGGTTACGTGCTCGTCACCGCCAACGAAATCCGGCTGCTGGACGGCCACGCCTGCCACCTTTCCCGCAGCGGCATGGTGGATTGGGGCGCGCTGCTCAGCCTCATGAACGCCGCCGTCCAGCAAGAGCGCGATCCCTTCACCGAAGCCGTCCGCGCGCAGGAACGGCTTTTCACCTCCAAACCCATCGTCTTGGGCGTCGAGCAATCGCTGAAAAATCCCGACACGCCGTGTGGCTTGAAGACCGATTCCGAGCGCGCCCGCCACGTTCGCAAACGCGTCCGCGAAATGCTCAACAGCCGGGGCGAGTGGGAGACTTATCCCGCGCCAGCGGAGGTGCCGCTACGTAAAATCTTGGCGGCACGCGATTCGTCTGGCGCTGTAGCCGCAAGCTTCAGCTTGCGCGGTGCGACGGGCGCACAAAGCGCAGAGCAATCCGAACAACGCAACCTAAAGGTTGCGGCTACAACAGCGCGGCCGGCGCTTTCGGTTCCGGAGGCGCTGGAAAAAATCGGCTCCGGCACGCTGTGCGTCCTGTCCGAAGACGAGCAGGGCGTGAAGACTTACGGCCGCGCCCTCACCGTTGCGGAGAAGCTGCACAACGAGCGCGTGATCATCACCAAGTGGGTTCGCCGGCTGACGAATTGGCGCGGACGCCAGGCGCCCGCCCAACTCTGGCAGCAAAAAATCGTTCCACTCCTTGAAACCAGGCTCGCCCAGCAAAAGACGCCGGTTGTGCGGTTTGTCCCGCAAGGCCACCGGGTTCTGGCGCTGTTGAGCCTTGCCGACCTGACGATGCGCGTGCCGGTGGACTCGCACGGCGTCGCATTGTGGAAACCGCCGGAGCGCGAGGTCCTGCCGTCAGACTGCGCGAAATGTTCGCTTGTCGAAACCTGCAAGAAACTGCCCGCGGCCACAGGTGTCGCTTTGCTCTGGCGGCGGCTCGGATTGGTGGACGCCCGAGGCGTGCCGACGCGGCGCGGGCAGATCGTGAGCTTTTTTCAGCAAGGCGACGGACTCGCCATCGCCTCGGCCTTGGAAGACGACTCCTATCCGCTGGACGAATTGATCTACGACCTCGCGAATCTCGATGCCGGATTCCGTTTCTGCGGCGAGGACAATCGCTGGGGCGGACGGCTGGCGATTGTCTGCCACGAAAAGTTCGGCCTGCAAACCATCTCCGGCTATCTCGAAAACGGTTTGCCGCCCAAATACGGCGCGGGCGCCGAGCAAATCGTCGCCTCCGTCCACAAAAATCCGCAGAACAAACACGGTTGGGTGACCGATCTGCTCGGGCCGGGCGACATCGACCGCGCGATCATCGAATGGCGCAGTCTGCTGCGGCAGATCGCCCATGCGCCGGACCTGGACTGGCCGCGCTGGCGCGCGCTTCAGGCGCTGGCCAAAACAATTCTGAACGAAACCGAGTCGCCGACGCTCACCGACCTGCCGCCACTGGAATTTCACCAGACCCGGCGCGTGGAGCACCGGCTGATTCTGCGGCGGCATTGAATCGAAAAGAGGTTGAGTCTGGCGCCGGATGTGATTACGGTAATTCCGTATGAAGACCTTGGAATTAGCTGTCACTCGTATTGGCAACTCCCGTGGCTTGCGCCTGCCTGCCGTTGTGCTGCGCCGCTACAAGATTGGGGACACTGTGCTGGTGGAACAGCGACCGGATGAGATCGCGCTGCGTCCCAAACGAACGCGGGGCAGGAAATTGAGTTGGGCCGATACTTACAAAGAAATGGCCGAAGCCGGCGAAGACTGGTCTGACTGGGAATCGCTGCCCGAAGGGTTGCGCGACGTGCCCGGTGAAGAAGCTACATGAGGCGTTACGACATTTGCATCGCCCGCCTTGACCCGGTCGAAGGCAGCGAAATGGGCAAAACGCGGCCCGTCGTTATTGTCAGTGATGACTTGCGAAATCAAATCTTGCGCGCGGTGGTCGTTTGCCCCTTGACCAGCCAACGGCACCAGCAGTGGCGCAGCCGCTTGCAGGTGCGCAGCGCCGGCAAACCTGCGGAAATCGCGGTTGACCAGATTCGTGTCCTCAGCAAATCACGGCTGGCGCGCAAAATCGGCCAGTTGTGCCCCAAAGACGCGGCATCCCTGCGCAGTTTGATTTCCGAAATGTACGGCGAGGCTTAACCAAGCCATCAGATTCAAAGAAGAACTGCGGCAGATCGCCCACGCGCCGGACCTGGACTGGCCTCGCTGGCGCGCCTTGCAGGCGATGGCCAAAACACTTCTGAACGAGACTGAATCGCCGACGCTCACCGACCCGCCACCGCTGGAGTTTCACCAGACCCGGCGCGTGGAGCACCGGCTGATTCTGCGGCGGCATTAAAAGCCCCGCACTGCTCGTGGCTGGTTGGCAGTTGACGCCGGGCCTGGAGACTTTATAGTGCCGTTATGAAAACTCTTTCGGTGACCGAAGGGCGACAGAATCTTGGCCGGTGGCTCAAGCGCGCGCTTCATGGTGACGACGTGGGTTTCCTTGTGGACGGCCGTGTGGTGGCCTTGCGTCCCGTGGAGGTTCATAGCAGCGATTATGTTTTGCACGAATACGGCGTGAGCGAGAAACAGGCTGAGCGGGCTTTCAAGGCTGTGCGGGCGGAAGTCCGCAAGGCGCGAGCTGCCGGCGCAACCAAAACCTTCACCGGAAAGTTGTGAGGGTTGAGTTGCATCCGCGCCTGCTGAAACGGGCGCGAGCGTTGAGTGCGGCGGAACGCGGGCAAATCGCAGAGGCGTTGCATGCACTGAGGGACGGCTTTGGGCAGCCACACCTTCACTCCGGCCTGGGCATACGAAGGCTGCGAAAAGACTTGTTTGAATGCCGCGCGGGGTTGCAGTGGCGGATTGTCTTTTTCGCAGAAAAGGGCGTGCTGACCGCTTACGATGTGATGACACACGACGAGGTCAAGGCATGGCTGCGGAGCTTTTGAAAAAGGCCGCCTGTTGTTTGGATCACCGACGATCACTGACCTGCCGCCGCTGGAATTCCACCAGACCCGGCGCGTGGAGCATCGGTTGATCTTGCGGAGACATTGAGCTGCCAAGTCAGCGCACGCCAACCAATTCGACCTCGCGCAACGGCCGCAGCACGACGAGACACGCGCGAATGAGCCGGAAGCCGCGCTCGCCCAGTCGCAAACGGACGGCCAGATTCGCCGCAACCCGGTCATATCCGTATCCCCGCACCGAGACCGTTTCGATGCGGAAGTCTAGAATGGCGACGAGATTGCCTAGGTTTTGCGCGTTCCAAGTGTGGAGGTGATGATTCGGCTCATCCGGGCGGTAGTGCCCGTATCGCCGCTCGCGTTCCCACGGCACGTGCAGCAGCAATTTGCCTTGCGGCTTGAGGATGCGCGCCAATTGCTTGAGCGCCTCGGCCGGTTCGAGCAGATGTTCGAGCGTGTGATGGCAGATCGCCACATCGACCGTCGCGACTGGTACGGCTGAAAACTCGCCGACAAATTCAATGCCGAGCGCTGGCAATCGCTCGTCGAGAAACTCCGCGGTGTCGCATCCAATTCGCCGCGCGCAGCGTAGGCGGCCCAAATTCCATCCCGCTCCGACGCCTAATTCGAAGACCACGTCGGCGGAACGCACGTGCCGCTGAAATTTTCCCGCGCGTAAGGCCATCACCCACCCCAGCGCCTCGGAACGCAACGCCCGTTTGCCGTCGTGGTATTCGCGCCCGGACGCACCCTGGTAGAGTTGGCTCGCGGGGTTTGAGCGCGGATTTAGGTCCATAGAACAGTTTCAAAACTCAATTATCCGTGTCGGTGAGACGCCCGCTGCCACGAAGACCGCTCCGTTCGTTTCGCTGTCCGTCACATTCGAGAAGAAAGGCGAGCCGGACGGCCCGCCTTCTGATTCAGAGTTGGGCGAAAACTTCAGTTCTTCTTGGCCGCTTCCTTCTCGCGGCTGGCCATTTCGCGGTCGCGGTCGGCCATGGCTTCCTTGCGTGACAACCGGACGCGGCCTTTCTCGTCAACGCCAAGGCATTTGACCCAGATTTCGTCGCCGAGCTTGACGATGTCCTCGGTTTTCTTGACGCGGAAGTTGGCCAGTTCGCTGATGTGCACCAAACCGTCCTTGCCGGGCAGGAACTCGACAAACGCGCCGAATTCCTTGATGGTGACGACCCTGCCCCGGTAAATCTTGCCCGGTTCGGCCTCGGCAGTCTGGGCCATGATGGCGTCGCGGGCGATCTTCATGCCATCCTCGGACACGGAGAAAATCTTCACCGTGCCGTCGTCTTCGATGTTGATCTCGCAGCCGGACTCGTCCACGAGCCTCTTGATGTTCTTGCCGCCGGGGCCGATGATTGCGCCGATCTTTTCCGGGTCAATCTTCAGCGTCAGGATGCGCGGCGCATACTTGCTGATTTCCTTGCGCGGCTCGGCGAGCGCTTTTTTCATCTCGCCCAGCACGTGCAATCGCGCCGCGTGCGCCCGCTCCAGCGCCTCGGTCATGAGCGAATGCGGCACGCCGCGCAACTTGAGGTCGAGCTGGAAGCCGGTGATGCCTTTCTCCGTGCCGGCAATCTTGCAGTCCATGTCGCCGAAGGCGTCTTCCCAGCCGATGATGTCGGTGAGCAACTCGTAGCGGGCGATCTTGCCGGCATCGTCGTATTCCGTGCACAGGCCGACGCTGACGCCCGCCACGGGTCGGGTCAGCGGAATGCCCGCGTCCATCAACGCCAGCGAGCCGCCGCACACCGCGGCCATCGAGGTCGAGCCGTTGGACTCCATGACCTCGCTCGTCACGCGAATGGAATAAGGATAGGTATCGAGCGGCAGCATCGGCTCGAGGGAGCGTTCCGCCAAGGCGCCGTGGCCGATCTCGCGCCGGCCCGGCCCGCCGATGCGGCCCGTCTCGCCGACCGAGAAGTTTGGGAAGTTGTAGTGCAGGATGAACTTTTTCTCAGTCGCGCCGCCGGTGTAAGCGTCAAATTCTTGCGCGTCTTCATCCGTGCCGAGCGTGGCCAGGCTGACGGTCTGCGTCTCGCCACGTGAGAACAGCGCTGAGCCGTGCGCGCGCGGAAGAACGCCCACTTCGCAATGGATGGGGCGCACCTGATTGAAGGCGCGGCCATCGAGCCGTTTCTCGCTGTCAAGGATCAAGCCCCGCACCGCTTCCTTTTGGATGTTGTAAAACGCGTCTCTGACGGTGAACTCGGTCACCTTTTCCTCGCCGAACTTCTCCACGAGTTTCTTGCCGACGTCTTCGACGATGGCATTGACAGCCGCCTCACGGGCCAGTTTGCCCGGCGTGAGCAGCGCCGGAATGATGCGGTCGGCGGCGAGGGTTCTGGCCTCGTTCAGGATTTCGTCCGGGACAACGTTCAGCGTGATGGCGCGTTTCTTTTTGCCAACGCGCTGCGTGAGTTCTTTCTGCGCGGCGATCAACGGCTGACAGGCTTCGTGGGCGAATGCCAAGGCCGCATTGAAATCCGCTTCGCTGATTTCCTTGGCCGAACCTTCGAACATGGCCAATTCCTTCTCGCTGCCGACGTAGACCAGGTCAAGGTCGCTACTCTCAAGCTGCGTGTGCGTCGGGTTGGCGATAAACTTGCCGTTGACGCGACCGACCCGCACGGCGCCGAGCGGGCCATCCCACGGGATGTCGCTGACCATGAGCGCGGCGGACGCGCCGTTGACGGCGAGGATGTCCGGATCGTTTTCGCCATCGGCGCTCAGGACGATGCTTTGGACCTGGACTTCGTTGTACCAGCCCTTCGGAAAGAGCGGGCGAATAGGCCGGTCAATGAGGCGCGAAGTGAGGATTTCCTTCTCGGTCGGCCGGCCTTCGCGCTTGAAGTAGCCGCCGGGGAATTTGCCCGCCGCCGCGGCCTTTTCGCGGTAGTCAACGGAAAGCGGGAAATAGTCCTGGCTTTCCTTGGCTTTGCTAGCGGCGACCGCCGCCACGATGACGACGGTTTCACCCAGTTGAAGCAGGGCCGCGCCGTCCGCCTGCTTGGCGAGTTTGCCGGTTTCAATAAAGATCTCTTGGTCGCCCACTTGGGCGGTGATTTTTTCTGACATACAATTGCTTTCTGCCTCCGCTGTGCCGAGAAACTTCAGTGAATCCCGAACGCATTCGGGACTCAATGAAATTGCCCAGACGCAGCGGAGGTTTTTGGGTTCGTGTTATGGTTTGGAGGTGAGCGCCGAACCGGCACATTTTGCCGGTTCTGCCACTCGAAATGTTGAAAGCCCGTTCATCTTCAGCCCCGCCGCGTGCCCGGAAGGGGAGCGGCGGCCCGTTGGAAGCTACTTGCGCAACTTCAGCTTCTTGGTGATCGTCTGATACCGACGAATGTCGGTGTTGTGCAAATAGTCCAACAGGCGGCGGCGCTGGCCGACCATCATCAACAACCCGCGCCGCGAACTGTGGTCCTTCTTGTTCTTTTGCAGGTGCTCGGACAGATGGCTGATCTGTTCAGTCAACAAAGCGATTTGCACGTCCGCCGAGCCTGTGTCCTTTTCATGCAACCTGAACTGTTCGATTGTCTTGGTTTTTCCTAGTGTCGTTCCCATCTAGTCTTTCTGTTGTTCAATATCGCGCCCACTGTAGGTTTTGGCTGTGCGGGTGTAAAGCAATTTCCCGGGAAATCGTTTTCCTGTTTTCGTGGGCGCATCTGGAGTGGGACAGGCATCCTTGCCTGTTCCCGCAGTTGCGGGACGGGCTTCCAGCCGGCGAAGCGTCCCGGCCTCGGTTGTTTCGTGGGCAGGATTCCCGCTCCGTGACGGGCCGGAAGCCTGTCCCGCTGTGGTTAAACCACAAACTCCAATTCCTGCCGGTGCGGAATCAGCCCGCGCTCGAAGGCCAGGCCAAGAAAACGCCGGATGGCCGCGCGGCCCCGCTCGCCGCAGTCCAGCGTCCAGTGGTTGACATACATGCCGATAAACTTGTCGGCCAGCTCCCGGTCCATGTCGCGGGCAAATTGCAGCGCATGCTGCACCGCTTCCGCGCGATGATCGAGGCTGTAGCGGATGCTCGCCGTTAGAATGTCGGAAACCACCTTGCGGACCGCGGGATCAAACCGCTTGTGAATGACATTGCCGCCCAGCGGCAGCGGCAAACCGTCGTTTTCCCGCCCCCACCACGCCCCCAGGTCTTCGCAGACCGCCAGACCCTCGTTGGCATACGTCAACTGCCCTTCATGGATGATCAGGCCAACCTCGGCAACACCGTCACGAACGGCTTTGAAAATCTGGTCGAACGGGACGACGACATAGTTCAGTTCTTTCGCCGGTTTGCCCAGCCACAGTTGCAACGCGAGAAAGGCGCTCGTCATCGTGCCTGGGACAGCAATGCGCCTGCGGGCGATTTCTTCCCTCGTGAATTTTTGTGACGCCACGAGCATCGGGCCGTAACCGTCGCCCATGCTCGCGCCGCTGGGCAGGAGCGCGTAGCGGTCGCTGACGTAGGCGTAGGCGTGGAGGCTGATTGCCGAAACGTCGAGTTCGCCGCGCGTCGCCCGTTCGTTGAGCGTCTGAATGTCCTGCAAAATGTGCTCGAACTTCAGGCCGTGCGTGGGGATCAGCCCCTTCGCCAGCGCGTAAAACATGAAGGCGTCATCCGAGTCTGGCGAATGACCGAGCGTCAAGGTTTGCGTTTGCATGCGGCGGGAATTCTCCAGTTCGCACACGACCTGTCGAATCTAAAACTCAATCGCCTCGTTCATCCGGCATGCCGCGGTGCCCGCCGTCAACCGGGAGGATTTGTCCGCGAATTTCGCCTCACTGGCCGAAGCAGTATCCGTAATAGACGACGACGTTCGTGAATTGTTTGAACGGGACGGTCACGTCAACTGGGGCTGCACACGGAGAGATGTAGAAATACCAAGGCGGACTTGGCGGTGGAGGATTTGGCACCCAGGGAATCAGCCGATATGCGCCCGGCTTCAAATGGACTTGGAATTGCCCCTGCGCATCGGTCGTGAGTTCCGTAACCCGTCCGTCTGAGGCCGAGAACACTTTTATGCTGGTGGGGAAAGGCACGTAGATAGGATAACATTCCCAGCAACCTAGCAACCCGTCCGGCATAATATACGAAAGAAAGAACAAAGCCATGACCGATTGCCCGGTGATGCCAGAAAAGGGCGCAGCCGGAGTCAGTTGCTTGCCGCAATCCGAACTGGCCGCCGTTTGCACAATCGTTCGCGCCGCTGCCGCCGCAATCAACCCTTCTCGCTGGAATGACGCTGTCGCCTTGGTGATACAGTTCACATACTCGCCGTGATTTTTCCATTGTCCGGCGCACGGGCAAAGCTGTTCGATGCTGCAGCCGTGGGCATCCACGGCCACGCCAGCCGGCGTGCCGGGACATTCATCCAGATAGTCCGGCACACCGTCCCCGTCGCTGTCCACGGGCAGGATGCGACCACGAATCGCGCCTTGGGGATAATCTTCGCCGGCAGCAGTGACCGCGCCCGCATGAATGAACCAGCGGCCAGCCAGCAAATCGCTGACTTGCGCCGGAGTAAGCACAACCGGCTGAATAAATTGCGCGACCAAGAATCCGGAGAATATAAAGATTGGCGCGGGCAGAATCACGATCGGTGTGTAGCCGCGCGGGGCAAGATTTGTGATCGTGTTCCCCGCCTCATCTTGAAACGTTATCGTGCCGATCTGTAACTCAGGATCGCTCGTGTCGGCCAGCCCCGCAGAAAACGGAATGATGATGGGATAGATGGGATAAAACGGCGTCGCGACATAACCCGCCAAAACATTGGAGACGCCCGGAGCGTAGAACGGACTTCCCAAGGTCAAGTTCGCCGTCGCAACCAGCGGACTGTCGTTCGGCGGCAATTCGTTTGCACCGTTAAGCTGCGCAGTAAGAGAGATGGTCGTCTGCCCGTTGGCAGCGGTCATCCCTCCCAGCACCAGCACGAACGCTAGGATTCTTCTCGTTACGCTCATGGGATGTATTTACCGGCCTGCAAATGGCCGGATTTCACAGTTGTCGAATTTTGTCGTTTGCCGCAGTCGGAACTGGCCGCTTGCTTCACAATGGCCGCCCGCTGTTGCTCGGTGATCCGCCCTTCCTGCACAAACCTTGCGGCCACGCTTTCCACGGCCTTCACATATTCACCGTGGTTTTTCCACGGCGCGTTGCAGGGACAAAGCTGAGCGATGCTGCAGCCATTGGTATCAACCACCGCGCCGGCTGGTGTGTTCGGACATTGATCGAGATAGTCCCAGACGCCGTCGTGATCGCTGTCCAAACCCGCACCGGCCAAGATGGGCGTATTCGGGCTGGTCTCGTACGCCCAGTCCACGACCATGGGCAGCCCAATGTGAACGCGAATCCAGCCGTAGTGCAAACCGTCTGCGGCATAAAATCGCACGCCTAGGCAGCCGACACCCAAAGAGCCCAGCGGCCCACCCCAGCCCCAATGCACAAGCTGGCCGTTGATGACCTGCCCAGATAAGCTATACCACTCGTCGGTGAGCAGCGCACCGTAACCCGGCGCGCTCCAAACCGCGCCGGGCGTTGGATTGCCTCCGATCCACGTTCCGAACGGCTGCACCGATGCGTAATAACCGCTCGCTAAAAACTGGTTTGTCCCGGCCGCCTCAATGTAGAACGGCCAATCACAGGCGCTTGTGGGAACGTCCATCGTGCAGATCATCCACCCTGCCGGGAAAATGAAATCGGGCGCCCCGTCGCAGTCGAAGTCAACGTCCCAAGTGAGCGGAATAAACAGCGGCGGAGACTGGGCTGGCGGTCCGGGGCAGTAAACGATAGTGCTCTGGCCTGCCGCTATCCCGACCAAGCCCGCGAGCATTGCCGTGAGTGAGTTGCGCTTTAGCATAATGACTTCCCCTGCCTTCAACGATGTTTGCCGCAGTCGGAACTGGCCGCCTGCTTCACAATAGCCGCACGCTGTTGCTCGGTGATCCGTCCTTCTCGCACAAACCTTGCGGACACGCTTTCCACGGCCTTCACATACTCACCGTGATTTTTCCACGGCCCGTTGCAGGGACAAAGCTGGCAGATGCTACAGCCGTTGGTATCAACGACCTCGCCGGGTGGTGTGTTCGGACATTGATCGAGATAGTCCCAGACGCCATCGTGATCGCTATCCAAACCCGCGCCGGCAACAATTGGTTGCCCTGGCCGCGTCTCCCAAGCCCAAGCTTCAATTTGACCTGCCGGATAGTCAGGAGCAATCGTCAGCAAGACCCAGCCGTAATTTGTGCCTCCTGCGTGCTGGAACTCCACACCCATATAAGCGTGCTGCCCTCGGAAGTCACCCGCACAGCCAACGTCGTAACAGGCAATGAGCGTCTCGAACGGGTCGAGTTCCGAACGGGGATACCACTGAAGCCCTCCATTTCCATTCTCAGGACCAATCTCGAAGCCGGCCGGCAGGGGAGCAACTGGGCCGGCTATATTGGGCGGCGGAGAGTTGCGAAGGAGTATCCGGTCGGCTCCTTCAGACCGTACCCCAAGGAATACGACGCTGTAAGTGAAGGTGAGTTCCGGGCTGGCGTCGCCATCAAGGTCCATCGGCTGTGTACGTCGCATGTCAAAAGTGTCTGGTGGAAGCCACAGCGCAATGGGTGTGTCGGGCCGGTAGCAGGCAATCGTGCCTTGCGCCCAGCTTGGCTGGACCGCCCCCAGCCAAGCGGTTGCCCCAATCAGCACCAGATTGAGTCGGCGTCTCATCATCACATCATCTATAACTGCCGCCGCAGCCGGTAAAATTCGTAAGGCTGCGTCACATTCAGCAATACTGCGTTCGTAACTCCATCGGCCCGCACGGCCGCGTTCGTCTGCCAGTTTAGCAGATTCGTCGAAGCCAACAGGTGAAAGTAAGATCCCGGATCGGCAGTGAAAGTCAAGAGCATTTGTGTTCCGGACGGATTGGGCACAATCGAAGTGAAGACCGATGATACCGGCGTATCACCGCTGGTCAGCACCGAAACCCACTGGCTGTTGGTCAGCGTTCCCTTGGGGCGTTACCGGGGTTTGCCGCAATCGGAATTGGCCGCTTGCTTCACAATGGCCGCGCGCTGTTGCTCCGTGATCCGTCCTTCTTGCACAAATCTTTTTGCCACGCTTTCCACGGCCTTCACATACTCGCCGTGATTTTTCCACGGCCCGTTGCAGGGACAAAGCTGGGCGATGCTGCAGCCGTTGGTGTCAACCACCGCGCCGGGTGGTGTGTTCGGGCATTGATCGAGATAGTCCCAAACCCCGTCGTGATCGCTATCCAAACCCGCGCCGGCAAAAATTGGTTGCCCAGGCTGCGTCTCCCAAGCCCAAGCTTCAATGGTGCCTGATGGGTAGTGCGGCGTAATATTCAGCAAGACCCAGCCGTAATGCGTCGCTCCGGCGCGCTCAAACTCAACGCCCATGTATGCGTGCTGGCCACGAAAGTCACCCGTACAGCCAACGTCGTAACAGGCAACGAGTGTATTGAAAGCATTTTCGTACGGTGCTCCCGGTACTCGTCCGAACCATTGCAAGGACCCAACCTCGCTGTCCTGGCCCACGGCAAACCCGAATGGCAGAGGAGCAACACTCCCCCCAAGATTTGGTGGTGGGTCCATCCATGTAAGTATGCGCGTAGCTGCCTCGGAGCGCACGCCAAGAAACGCAAAGCTGTAAGCGAAGGTCAGCTCCGGGTTGGCGTCGCGATCGAAGTCCAGGGAATAGTAATCGGCGAAACCATACGTGAACATCGCGATCGGGGTGTCGGGCTGGTAGTAAGCGATCGTCCCTTGGGGCAAGCCTGACTGAAGGCAACTCAGCCAAGCTGTCCCAAGGATGGCAAAGCGAGCAATACAGCGGCCCATGACTTACCCTTATCACATTACTGCTGCCGCCGCAACCGCCAGAACTGATACGGCTGCGTGGTGGCCACCAAGACCGCGTTCGTCACCCCATCGGCTCGAATGGCGCCGTCGGCCTGCCACGTTGTCAGGTTCGTCGAACTCATCAGTTGGAAGTAAGCACCGGGGTCGGCCCTAAACGTCAGCAGAAAGTTTGTCCCTTGTGGATTGGACTGAATCGAAGTGAACACAGGCCCAATTGGCGTGTCACCGCTGGTCAGCACCGTAACCCACTGTGCCGATGGCGACTGACCGCCGGGCAAGCCACCGGAGTGTGTCACCACAATGCGATAACGGCCCGGCGTGGGATTGGCGAGATAGACCTGCTTAACGTTATTCCGGTCGTCCACACCTGTGGTGGCGGCAGCGGCACGCACAACCTCGCTCTTGTTCGTCAGGTCGGGATTCAAGACCCACGGGTAGTACACATTGGTCGTACCCACGCGCTCGATGCGCAGATCGAGGTTGTTCACAACTCGTGGCGTCGGATTGTCCACTTCGATATAGACCTGCCCCACCCCTGCCGGGTCGCTCCAAGTCAAGGTCGCCTTGAACGGGAGGCCGTCCACGTCAAATTCCCAACTGACCGAATTGCTCACGCCAACCTGAAACTCCTTGATGTGCGTGCCGCGCCCGTGCTGCTGATCCAGTTCCACCTGCGCCACGCACGAGGCGGCGTTGAACAGGCCGTAACCCATCTGATAGTCTGGGCCGGGCGCGCCCACATCATCGGCAGTGTGAATGGCCAGCCCTTTCCAGGTCGAGCCGCGCCAAGCGTCCAAGTTCGGGTCGAGGTTCGGCCAAAGCTGCGCACGGCGCTGTATGGCCAAGCCCAAACCGCCACTGACGCCTGGAGCCGCCATGCTCGTTCCGAAGAGAGAATAGTAGTTGCTGACGGTGCCATCAATAGGCGTGAGAATGCCCCACGTGCGCAGGTTAGTATTCGCCTGGCCTACGGCTACCACGTCCGGCTTGATGCGCCCATCGTCGGTGGGACCGCACCCGGAGAAAGGGGCCAGTGTCACCGCTGCATTGGAAGCGTAGCCGTAGCGCACCTCGTTGCTCACCACGGAGTACACGTCCTGAACCGCCCCTACGGTGAGCACATTCTTGGCGGTGCCCGGCGCAAGTACCGTGTCGTAGCCACCGGTGTCGCCGTCGCCGTTGCGCCAATCGCGCGAGCCAGCGGGCGGATTGGTTACACCCATCCAATCGTAAGGTCCCGGCCCAACGTAGTACCAATAGTTTGTCGGTGCGCCGGGACCATACAGCCGGTCGTTGCCGGCGGCATAGACCATGAGGTGCCTCGTTGCGCTGCTGGCGAGGAAATTGTCCGTGTCGGTACACCCCGAACCGTCCGGAAACCAAGGAGCGCCCGGTGTGTAGTACCCGAACTTCCACTCCTCTGCCAGCGCCGGATGCCCGCGCCAAATCCAAGCGTTGGTAATGACTGTGCCCGATTGATTCGTGATGGTCTGGCGTGTCCAGCCACCAGCGTATCCCCAGGAGTGGTTCGCCAGACGCAATGGGATGCCTGTGACCGTTCCGGCAGCCGCTGCCAATCGCTCTGCAGCGAAGTCCTTCGTTGTGTAGCCGTCAACGTTCGCCTCGAACGCCGCGCCTCTGAGCAGCCGGGCGGGTTGGCCGTCGAGGGTGAACTGAAGCACGCCGCCTGCGGCTAGCGTGCCCGCTACGCCCGTCGCGTGCCAGTGTGTCGGGATAAAATTCGTGGCCGACTGATCCACCTGACGCGCGCGGCTGCCAAATTCAAAGTGGTTCGTCATCACCCCGCCATCCACTTCCCACAGACCGAGCGTGACATTCGTGCCGGTCAGATTCCGGCCAGTGGACGAACTTTGCCACGGCGCGGAGTTAGTCGGCCACAACTCATCCGCGCTGATGCTGGCGCCGGCGATAAGATTCTGGCTGGAGTAATAGACCGGCTGGCCGTCAATCTCCCCGCCCAAGACCTCTTTGCAGCCGTCATCGCGCACACGCTCACGCGGCACGCCGAGTCTTTGAGCAATCTCGTCGAGCTTTGCCTCCACTTGAGGCTCGTTCGCTCGCGCCTCCTCCGCCATTTGGGCCAGGGCGTCCAACTCAGCTTGGGCGGCGGCGCGGGCCTCATCCGACTCCGCTTGCTCCGGCGGCGCGAGCGGGCGCAAGTAAGACTGAGCTGCCGCCAGCGTTTGTTGCCACGCCGCTTCCAGTGCCGCTTGCTGCGCATCCAGTTCTTCCTGTGTCGGCGGGGCATTTGTGTCGCTGTCGTCCGGTGGCGGCAGGTCCATTTCGGATGAGGTCATGCCGAGGCCGGCGCGTTGCAGGCTGGGCACCGTTTCTCCATTGCTCTCGGCGAGCACAGTATCATCCACGATCCAAACGCCCGGGCTGACCTCCGTCGCTTCACATTCTTGATGCGGGTTGAAAGGCCAGGGCGGGCCGCTCAGGGCTGACGCACAGTAATAGGTTTGCGCGCGAGCGGTTGAAATCAGGCTGAGGGCGAATACAACACCGACGATCAGCCTTCCGAGAGAACATCTGTTCGTCTTCATGGTTTTCCTTTTGCTTGTCATTCCAGCGGGAGAATCTTTTTCGCTCCCGCTTTAGATCAATGTTTCTTTCCGATGGAATTTCGGTCGATGACAGAAAAGGCCGAAGTTCGTGCAGCCTTCCTAACAAATGTTAGCTGCGCTGTCAATCTTTTTTCTTTGTATTCGTAGCCCGTGTCGTCTGAAAGTGCGCGCAGAGCCATTTGTTCCCAAGTCGCTCGGATTTTGCGAGAGGAGCGGTTAAGACGAAATCTCTCCATGACGGCCC
>Ga0315289_10004398_pt1 | contig 21023 bp, 32 predicted proteins | sample YL17G11_40_MG_FD_203452 | JGI IMG/M metagenome (GOLD analysis project Ga0315289, IMG submission 203452) | Sediment microbial communities from Yellowstone Lake, YNP, Wyoming, USA - YL17G11_40 | ecosystem: Environmental > Aquatic > Freshwater > Lake > Sediment | place: USA: Wyoming | collected... | reverse complement strand
CATTCTGTTAATTTCTTAATATATTCAACAGAATCCTTATATGGTTCTAGATTGGCTATGTATGGACTTTCATTATATTCATTAATCAACTGATGGGCTTGTTCATCATTGATGTCGTAGCGAGAACTCATTGAATAATGTTGGTTAGTTCCTGGAATTAATTTATATCCCTTATCTTCCATGAATTTTTTAAATCCGCCGAACCACCAAAATAATACACCATCGGCATCGGTTAGTATTATTTTAGGCTTCATGTCTTCTTCTTTCGGCACGCTCACGCAAGGTCTTCATATCTTCGGAATAATCTTCGCGTGCCCATTTCTTCAACTTATTTGCATGTTTACCATAACAATCCTCTGAACCATGCGAATATTGAATCTTTTCATTGTATTGTTTGCACAACAAAATATATTCGTTGATGTCGTCGTAAATTGCTCCGATGATGCTTCCCATGATGTTTCCTTATGCTACGTCAAAAACAGTCTTGGCTCTTATATTGCCAAATTGATCGGCAATAACTTCGGGACTTTCTTCTGATTGAACCTGAATCTCACGATATGCTGCATCTAATTCATCCATTTGTTTCTTATATTTTGTGCGTACATATTCTTCGAATTTATCGTATTCGGTTATACCATATCGTGCGCCTGTAATCATTTTTCTATTGATGTAATCACCAATGGCGCTACTTGTAGAAATATGTCTATCTCTAACTTGGTTTATAAATTCTACAGATTCTGCAACCTCCCACTGACCTTTGAGACATTTGTCTGTCCTAGGATCTTTCTTGAGGCTATTCTTGTGTGATACAACAATAAAAACTTTTTCTTTTCTCATTCTTTTTCCTTTTTTGGTCTACAATCATATCTCTTTCTCATTTTCTTAAACCTTTTCCATCATATTTCTTTACATTTTCTAACCAGGATATAACCCTTAGATTTTCTTTAGAACTAATTTCTTCAATTGAAATACCTTGTTCAAAACCTTGCCGTACGGTAATAATGTGATCTAATTGATAGGCACCATCTATTCCACATTTACCTCTTGGTAAATTTTGTGGATTGATTTCTTCTTTGAACAACCTGTATGAATAGGCAGTATGTGTTCCTACACGATGTCTATATTTCTTAAAGTCAGAATATACAGGATCATCACGCGATAGTATTTCTGGTGATTCTATTTTCTTTAGCCCTTTATTCCAGGCAACTTGCGATCCTTTCTTATTCTTGTTCCAGGGAACTCTTTTATTCTCTGCCCAGTATTCTAAATTAGATTGCCTAATCTTTTCTTTAGTATTGTCGGAACAAATTCTGCCTATGTTTGCTTCAGCTATTTTAATTTTAACGTGTTCTGGCATTTTTCTGCCAAGCAATGCTGCCGATGTCTTCTCACCTATTTTTCTTTTTGTTTCGTTAGACATAACTCTGCCCCAGCCGTTATGTCTAAATGGATCATCTTGAAAAATTTGTTTTCTCGTTGCCCCTATTTTATCAGCTATAATATTACATTTCGCTGGAACTTTATGGCATACCCATTCATTCTTATTTTTAGAAAAATGAGTCGCTTCCTTACCACATCCTCTATTACACAACATAAAATACTCCTGTATAAGTGTATTTATCATATCCAGGTCAATTTATGTTGCTTTTCCTTTACCACTCCCCTCGTGCTATTCTTTCGAGTTCTACAAAAGTAGCTGATAAATTCAATTCAGAATCACTACAAAGTGTGTGATTGACCAAACCATCACGTATGGCCATAATACAACGGTCTTCTTTACCAGAATCCCCATCTGACCAATATTGAAGATTTTCATACATGAAGCGATAGATATCTTCGTATTCTTCTTGTTGCACCTGGGTGCATATTAGTTGTCGTGCTAATTTGAATTTCTTGTCTTTGAAAAGAACAACCATCTCTAATCTGTAGTCAGAAACATCCTCCGTATCTTCACCCGGTGTCTGCAACTTTCCATCTAACGAATTAGCCTGCGCCATGCTAATTCCACGGCGCAGATCGGGGTAAGTCTTTTTAGAGATTGCTTCTAGCGCATCGAAGTCGAGTTCAATGCTCTCCTTCTGCAGAATATCAATGAGACGCATATCAAACTCATCCTTATTCAAGTTCTCAATATGCATTCTACCTGTTTCACAACGTGAATGAATTGCTTGAATAAGCTTGTGTGGATAATTGCATGTCAACAGAAATCGTACACTCGTTGCATATTTTTCCATTGTGCCACGCAGAGTTCCCTGAGCCGATGGTGAAAGTCCGTCTGCTTCGTCTAAGAATACATAGCGGATTTCTCCATAACCCATTGTCTCGGAGAATTTTGTAATGGTGTCGCGAATAAAATCAACACCATTATCTTTTGATGCGTTTACTTGAAGCACATCAAACGGATCTACACCTAACTCATTCAGTAATACTTTTATGAGTGTCGATTTACCGGTACCCGGCGATCCTGACAGAAGCATGTGTGGCAATGCTCCGCCGGAGATCCATCGTTCAATTTGCTTTTTCTGATTTTTGTCTTTAAAAACATAACCGTCAAGTGTAGGCGGACGATATTTTTCTACCCATAATTCCTTCATGACTGACCTTTCTGATTTGTAACAAGTATAGCTATAAACAATAGAAATGTCAAGTCTGGGCCCGTTCGTTTGCCTGTGAAAATACGGAGAAAATCGATGTTTCAGGGTCATCGTCTGAAACAAGCATACATGCCTGTGGCCATTCTACACCAAATAATTGGAGATATGTGCCATCTTCCTGTCTGATCTTAATCATACGAGTCCATCGTAGGTGTTCAACAAGAATCCATTGTCCGGGAATAATATCTGTAATGTCTTCTCCAACAGAATATACTTTACACCAGCGCGGACGTATGCCTTCGCTCTTACCATCATCACTTGGAATAATAATTCCATTGACTACCCGCGACCCTCGTTCCAGGTCAGTAACAAGTACCTTACCTTTGAGTGCTTTAATTTCCATTGTCTTCTTTCATAATAATGTCGCCACTGGGCAACTCTACTTCTTTCATTGCCTTTGTTGTCTTTGCAACTTTGGATACCTTTGGTGCTTCTAATACCGTTGTGGGTGCCGCAGGAACAGCCCCCTTCAAGCCGGTATTTACTACAGTAGATTGAACTCTATGATTTTCACGAGCAATCTGATCAGCGGTTTTGGTTACGCGACCACCCTTAATTTGATCACCTTTGGAATTTACCCTCATATTTCCAATTGCCGGAACCTTTTCATTTTCACGACGAATGGAATCCATATCCAAAGTAGCACCTCTATATGTAACGTGTCGGCTCATCTTATTTCTCCCTATTTTAAAAAATCTCTAATATCCAAATTATATTTTATTGGATTTACAAAGTGTGTCCCAATTAAAAATAATATAAAACTACTAACCGAACTTCCTCGACCGACTCCCCATACATAATTATTTTTTCTAAAATAATCTATAATATAGATAAAAAGTCGTAATAACATTATCAAGTCTCTCTCTTCAAATAACCCGTATTCTAAATTTACTCTTCTAATTTCCTCTTCAGTCTTGCATCTAGATAACAACCAGGATTTTACATCTATTTGCTGATAAATTTCTGGGAAAATCCATTCATCAGCACACGTTTGATGGAACTCGTCAAATGTTAAAATTTCCTCTGGTGCATCTAAAAATGTAATTGTTTCCTGCAATAACTCAGCCTGGTGTTCTTTAAAGAGGTTTATTTCCTCATCAAACATAACATTCAAGTGACTTATGTTCTTTCCTTGTAATAATAATTCTCTCAATTCATTACTGGAAAGTATGGCCTGGCCATACATATTCACTTTTATTCCACCTTCTTTCATTTCTTCTTTCTTTTATGATTATCACTCGACTTTCCTGGGCTTCCATTTTTCCACCTGAACAATTCTTGCCGGTTCTCTTACCATGCCTATATGCGTATCAGTCATTTCCGAAATCATTCTTTCAAACTCGTTCATTGGATCAATAATTCCCGCAAATATTTCTTCATCTGTTTCCACTGAATCGGCAGGCTTGACGAATTCAAAACAAAATCCATCGTCTCTAAGCCACCAAGGGTCTTTATCTCTACAAGTACCTTCTGTATAATATTCTGTTGTTGTTGATGGCAATTCGTACTCATGTTCGGGGCAGTCATATGTATATTGCAACGATGTATCGCTTGCCTTTAATTTAATTTCACCAATCTCCATGTCTACACCGGCCAGGGCAGAAAGTTTCGAATGTATCAAGCGTACAATTAAATCATCACTGGGGTTTCCAGGACAATATAACATAATATTAGATGATAGATTAGCAAGGTATAAGTCATCTTCATTACCTACATCTACCATTGTTATATAAGATAAATTGGTATCTAGCCAAAAATATAATTTCTGATATATAACACTTGCCTTATATTCAATTTCTTCTTTTGATTTAGATTTCTTTCCCGATACAATTAAATTAACAGATAATTCCCAATCGACGGGCGTAAGAAACCCCGCCTGTATTCTTGTGCCAGCAAATTCATAACTCATGGTCATATAATTTCTGATGATACTTTTCCCTCGTTTCATCATAATTATTCCTCAATCTTTCCTAATTCAATTGGCTTATTTATTTCTGGGAATTTTCTTGAATATTCATCATCGACCATCTTCTGCATTCTTCCAGCTCGTTCATCTTCCAATGATTGGATAACTTCTCTAATACTAAGAACCGCCGGTGAATGTCCGAGTGTTTTCTGCATGTTCATAAAGGTATAGGCTCTTCCTAATCTTTCAATAATCTCTTCGTCGGTTAGTTTGGCAACATCTAAAAACGGGTGCATAGAGAGTCCTCATATTATCTGTATTTATGGCAAAATTAGGCCTCTCTTGTAAAAGATGACAGCATTATTCTGTTTCTGCCACTTCGTGAATAGTAAACCATCTTTCGGGCCACATAGATACTTGAATAGCATTTGTGGAAATCGAGAGTCTGAATTGCAATGCATCCAGCTCATCTGAAAAACATATATAACCGCGTAAGACACGTTGATAATCTGAATTAAATAAGGCAGCAATTTGAAGAATAGGACTCAATCCAGCAAAATGACTGGATATCAGCTGTGCAGTATGTTTAAATTCATCCTTTATTTTTACTTGTTCTTCTTGAAGTTGGCAATATCCCCAAGTTCCTTTAAGGAGTTTATAGGCCTGTCTTGTAAGTTTTATATATTCGGCCATTGCCTCATCAGAATTAAGAAGAGGATATTCTAGCCTAAACACGTATGGATTAGGAAAGAATATCTTAGTCCTGGAATGAAGCCGTTTAACGCTCATATGTATTCGTGATGGCGTCTATGAAAGGCGGTGACATCATCCTTCTCAGAAAATCGTAGAAGAATATATTGACCCATGTCGAGTTCGGCATATAGGCCCTTAATTTTTTCTAAGGTAGGCCGAATATCGTCTTCGCGGCGATAGAAAGTAGCAGGATGCATCTTAATAGACATCCAGTCAGAGGTATAACTATCTACCACACGTAGATCACCAACAATACATCTTCCTCGTTGTTTCATTTATATCTCCATTAACGATGAATAAACTTCCATTTATCAAAAACACTCTGAGCAACCACAGGTATAGAAGCACCGCCACCGATGATTTCAGCAATCATTTTAGTGGAGATGCGATATTCCTGCCCAGAGACAGTACGAATATTAAAACAGAAGTCATCCATAAGTTTATCTATTACCATTTCCTCTGTGCCTTTATCAAAAGAAAAGGATTCAATAAACTTAAGGAGTACGGTTGCTCCACAAGTTGTGTAAATTACATCAACTTGATAGACCATTACAGGAGACTGAGATACAGCGAAGACGCCGGATCAAAATCCTGCTTGAAGATATAGATCTTTGGGCTAACCGATTTGCCGCCCTTTAGGGTCTTCAGAACACGACCTTCCATGGTCCACTTGTCTTGACCCTTGCCGACGTTTGTGTTCAGCCAGTTTACAAGCTTGTAGAAATGATCACGATCGCGAATCGTAACACGGAAGGTATGAGCCGCGTTCTGTTCCTTCAGGTTCACCGGGAGTGCCTTGGGAGTAGTTTGCTTGTTCATATTACACTTTCTGTAAGTTAGGTTGTTGAGTCTATATTTTAGTATTAGATGCTATCTGTGTCAACTGGTGTATCCGGATATGTCGCAATTATACTTACACCAGCCTCTTCCAACATTTCCTTTGCTACTAACATATCTTCTTTCCAATGTTCAGGCATTTTTTCTACCGTAAAATTAGCATCCACTACAACCGCTGTGATTCCGCGTTGAATGATTGATTGGGCACAATTGGTACAAGGACTAAATGTAACAAACATAATACAGCCAGATAAATCGGCTCTTGGTGCCAAATCCATTGCATTGCGCTCGGCATGACACATCCATTTATATTTGTAGGGCCGTACATGACGATCTGGTCTGATATCATCAATTCCCATTGGCATACCATTAAATCCCCACGAAACAGGGGATCCATTACTAGATGTAATTACTGCACCTACTTTTGTGGAATCATCTTTAGACCAAGTAGCAACTTCTCTTGCCATCCTTAGAAGACGCCGCATCCATTTATCTTTTAACACATCCATATTATTTTATATGCAAGTGCATCCTCATTATTAATAAATTCGATGAATCTATCATCGGATTCTAATCCACCATACCAAACCTTAACATTTTTATCATTGACATTTTCACGTAACCATTTATCTCTATCAACGATATTTTGGTTATACCAGTTATCACCGGATCCTGGAAAAATTTCCTTGATTACTATCGACACAGACTTTCTTTTGTAATAATTAGAGCAAGTTCTTCACCGAGATCTTCTTTATCTGTAATTACATATAGGCTAGTATTATGACGATCGGTTCGAGGATCAAATACGCTAACCTGAATTACCTTGCCGCCTGTAGCAGCATGTACGATAAAATTCATACCATTTGATCTGTCACCGATACCTGATGAAACCGTTACCTTTGAATCTTCAGGATAATTTCTTTTGTCTTCATTTACAGACCATTTAATTATACCCTTTATAATCTTTTTTATATATCTACCTAATTCCATATTGTCCCCATGTTAATTTAAAAATAAGTAAAGTTGCCTCATCCTTGAAAGCATATACTCTCATATCCTTTTCTTAAGAATAGTCACATCCAGATCAGTTTAAAAAGTATTGCGTCTTCGTTATTACAAATATGGATAGTATACATTGGATCACCGCTGTTGAATCGGAATGTACAATCATACTTACCCTTCATATTTTGTTCCATCCAGTTTTCAAAATCATTATCTGCGTAAGCCCGACAATGCCAGCCCACTATTTCTTCTCTGAATTCCCTAGTTTGTGTTTGGATAGCGTTCTTGTCTCGTAATACGATCGGAATATCACACCAACCATCTTCATATCGCCAATGACGAACATTTACTTGCATTTGACCCTTAATTTAAATGCTAATGTGTTCCCTTCGTTACTTAGGTCGTCAAGATGAACATCACAGAGCATAGATCTGAATTGTTTCATACTCCTAATAATCTCTTAATAACAACATATTCTTCCCAGGCTGTTTTTAATGCTGGATGTTTTTCTAGTTGTTCTTTTGTAGGCGGTATAAATGTCGGACCTGGATCACCCGTAAAGGGCATCCAGGTCGTACCCTGCCAAATATAACCTTGTTTTTTGGAAGTATCAAACCAACAGTCTCCGATAACAGGAACAGATGGTTTATAGAGGTTCCAAATTAAATTTGACATACTAGATATATTAGATATCATTTCCTATTCATTTAAATTTTATCGGCACGGGTAATAGCATCAAGATCAGTATATTTTTCTGGATATCTTTTTGTAAGCTTATCAATATTTATTTGCATAATTTCTTCAAATGATATTTCAAGTGTTCGACATGCTAACGCAATATACCACAGACAATCTCCAATTTCTTCTTTAGCATTCTCTTTGTCTAATGGCTTATTATAGATAAATGATTTCTTTACCGCATCTAATAATTCACCGGCCTCACCAGCCATTCCGAGAGTGGCATGTAAAAGATTATACATTTCTGGCAGAATCACAATTCCCTCATCACCGATGTGTTTACATGTACGATCTGATACTTCTAAATATTTTTTTGCATCCATTTTGTATCCTTATTATTTTCCAATATTGACTATCTTATTAACATATAAATTGACTTAGACATAAGTGTCTTGTTTTACATGCTTGACTATTTTATAGAATTTCACAAATTTGTCAAGTGAATATCGTGGTTTGGTTTTACTAGAGGTCACATTAGTATCTTTTATTTGTGTAAGCTTATCATAAGGCTCATCGACAGGTTCCTCAATGTAATCAATTTCAAAAGAATCGAATGTTGTTGGCATTCTTCCTGAAAAATTATAAGGAAAATCGATCATTACTTTCCGACCACGAACATTCTCAAGAATCAACATACCCGAATCACAAATTGTCAAGGCAATATAAAATAAATGTGTTGCTTCAGAGAGAGTAATTTCCTCTAATGTAATAGATACCTTTGGTACAGCATGAACCGATGCTAGTTTAATCATTCCACGTGATGAGTAATAGCTCGAACCAGACATACCGATAAGGTTAGTAAAATACGAAGATCCACTAGCAATATCTTTGTTTAGATATTCCATAGATTCCTCTCGTGTAAGTGGATTGTCTGTTTTCTTAATTACCTTTAGGATTTTTAAATCAGTCTGATAATGATATTTCTTATCTTCAATTTTAATAATTTGCCGGCGAAAAAATATCTGTGGTTTGTATACAAATCCCGAAGAATCAAGCGGAGCATAGAGAGATAAAACACCCATATATGTTCCAACTAATTCATTTTGAAGCATGACTGTATCACCAATCTGCACATCCTTAAGATTAACCTTACTCTCAATAAGTTCTGTATTCTGTGAAGCTTCGAGATATGTCGGGGAACTAACAGGAACTAAAACCATCTTGGTTTGACTATCTTCTCTAGCCCAAACACATTTCTCCTGAATCAGGCCTTCTGTGATTCCTGTGACATGAAGAATATTTTCTAAATTATCATTACTGATTCTGACTAGATATCCACGCGGATCGATAATAAGCCAGGTCTGATCTAAAGATCCCCAGTTTTTTCTATCTGTCTTATGCAGGGTAAATCCTGGCAAAGGAATATTATTATATTCTTTTAGTACCGTATACTTCTTTGTTATATTTTGTAATCTCTTTTTCTCATTGGCAGAATTTCCAAAAGGAATAACTTCTGCTTCTGGTAATTCGTGTTTTTTTCCTATTGTATTCCATCCTGAATAAATCTGTTTTGCAATATTGAGCATTAATTATTTTCCGTTATCGCTTATTAAATGTTTAATTCTACGGTGGACAATAGATCGTAAGACTATAAATTGTTCCTTCTCATCAGGATTTGGTGTTTCCTTAATGAGCTGAAGATACTTTTCGTCAAGGATAGTTGCATCATCGAGGTCCGAATGTTTAATAATAATTAGACGTTGCTTTAATTCTTGAACTCCGTACATAATATCATCTCCATTGTAGTCAACCTGTTTATGCACCCAATCCAAACTGTATTCTAAAGATTGTAGCATCGGGTGCGTCCTCAAATCCAAATTTATTGCCACCCAGCATAGTCCAGCGCCCTTCGAGATTCTGTACACACCAAATAACAATTCCCCTACTAGCAATTTCGTGATAAGGAAGATTTATATGCGTAAATGTCCATGATGTATCCTTATCGCGAATCAATTCATTCATCGGTACGTATGTATTTTTATCCATCTTATCCTATATTGCCAATTTAATGCATTGTAACATAATTTTTGTATTATGTCAAGGCCATGCAAAAAGGGCCCTAAGGCCCTTTTGCTATATTCGACTATTATTTTGGTTTATATGGTGCCCAATTTTCCCTTGTCTGTTTTAATCTATCAGCAATAATATACATCGCAATAGGATTATGACCTATACCCATATGACTTGCACCAAGAACTTCGATATTCTCGGATAGGCCAGTCTCATCTTCAATAGAACATCTCCAGTCTACCACACCATCTGTTTTACTATATAGGGATGTGAATGGTACCGGTGGGGGTTCACTAATCTGTTTTACTATGGTAGGATTCTTATAGGTCTTATCTTTACTCAACATTTCGTATACACGACCAGCATTGGTTCCGTCATCTACAGATTTGAATGGTGTACCAAGTGTAATGACTTGTCTTATGAGATCGGGGCACACCTTAGCTATTTCTCTGCCATAGATACCGCCTAAACTCCACCCTATTAGGCTAATCTGCGCGCCGTTAGACGCATCTGATATCTCAGCAACACGATTGGTTAGGTCTTTGAGTAATTTCTCCATTCCTTGACGCGGACCTAGGTTTCGTCCTAGTCCCCAAGTATGGGAATGGTAACCAATTCCATCAATAAAATTTCTGATATATTGAGTGGAACCATCCGACCCACCGAGACCGGGAATAACTAAAACCGGATGTCCATCTCCGGGCGGTGCTATAAATTGCAAAGGTGAATTTAACAGCCATCCAAGACCATATTCATATATGCATCTTGCAGCCTCTAACCCTAATAGCATTTTCGACGGACCAGCCATATACTGCCCTTTCTATAGCATATATATTTATTAGAAACTTACTGAATTACCACATCCACAGCTTGTTTTTTGTGATGGGTTACTGAATACAAAACTCTCACCCATCATATCTTCCTTATAATCGATGGTTGCCTCTTCAAGATACATGCTGCTTGCAGAGTCTACTACAAGTTTATGTGATTCATCAAGCGGATACTCAAAATCATCTTCTTCTTGTTTTGTTTCAACTGCAAAGAAGTATGTAAATCCGTTACAACCGCCGCCTTGCAATCCAAAGCGAATTATTGTTGCCTTCTCTTCATCAAGGACTAATATAATTTTTTCTTTTGCTTTTTCTGAAATTGTAATCATAGTCTTTTATCCACAATCTGATCTGCTAATCCAAGCTCAACAGCTTCGGGTGCAGTTAACCATTTATCTCTGTCAAGCAATGTTACAAACTGATCATATGTTACACCTCTGGAATTATGCTTGACATACAATTCCGTCATCTGTTTCTTCATCCGAATACTTTCCTTAAGATCAATTTCCATGTCAGTAATCTTACCCCTTGTGCCAGATGCGGGCTGGTGTATCATTGTCATTGTCCGCGGAAGTAAATACCTATGGCCGGGCGCACCTGCCTGTGCAATAAACGAACCCATACTTGCTGCCCAACCAATAGCATAGGTATGAACTGGACATCTGATATATTGCATTACATCATAGACAGCCAATCCATCATATACCGAACCACCGGGGGACTTGACATACATACTTATCGGCATATCCGGATTTTCGGCTTCCAAGAAGAGTAATTGCGCCACAATAACATCACACATGTGCTCCTCTACTTCTCCTGTGAAGAAAATGACTCTTTCCTTCATTAAACGTGAATATAGATCATAGGAACGATCTCCGCGGGCGGTCTGCTCAACTACGATTGGAATCAATGCGTTTCTCATTTTTGTTTTCCTTTGATAAATAGTGCTATGAAGATAAAAGAATTCTTGGGCGAAAGCGCCACTGATGTTGTTGCTCGTTTCTATAAAGAAGCGTCTGCTGATATGGACAAATTTTATAATCCTGAAGATGTAAAATACAAGAACCTAAATAAAGAATATTACGACGAACACTTCAAACAATGGTTTAGTGAAGAAATAGTTCCAGTCTTTACAAAACCAATTACCAAGCCACAAGCAGAATACACTAATATGCCTAAGAAGGGCAAGCTTCAATCTCCCGGCTATCGTGGCTTACAATATGCTTTAGCTGCTGCAAATCTACCTTACAACCACGATGTACAAGCATACAAACCTGATCCACAGAGATTATTAGCAACACAAACAATGGACGGTGCTCGCAATTCAAATGGGCAGTAATTATAGCACGGCATTAATGCTCGCTGCTAAATCCGGATCGTGATTATCGGCATCTTCATTAAACCAATCTGTGTTTTTCATCGCCCATGACCAATACGAGTGTGGGACAGAAGTCATTAATTCATTCTTGTGTTTACCAAAGGGCATTCTTTCATAGATGATAGGCTCAGCTGCCCATTTTGCAATTTGTGGACCATATGGTTGATCCTTATCAATCAATCCCATTTCCTCCATATAACTCACAAGTGCCTCAAGCAATTTAGCAGTTATATAGGAATCATTACCAGCGCGATGGCAACGCATCTCGATTGGAATATCCAATTCAAGTGCAAATCGTAAATATGGGAGATTTGTTTCTTCAATTGTATCTACACCATTGAATAGTTTTTTAGACATACGCCAAGAACATAACCAATTGTGCTTTGATGTATCGATACCGTGTCTTTCTAAAACACGCATATCATAGAAATGATTATGGGCCACAAGGTAACCACCAGTATAACCATTTATTACTGACTGAAATATTTCGCTCGAATCAACAAAGGATGGTTTATCAGCCACCATCTTATTTGTGATGTAGCAAATTGATTCTACCTTGGGTGGAATAGGACGATCGACGGGCTTGTGTAATTCTTGAAAAATTGTCCAATCATCGTCTTCTCTAATAACGAAGCCAGATTCTACAATTTCAGCAATTTTATAATCATCAGAATTGGTTTCGGTATCTAAAACTAAACAACTCTGTAAGAAATTTTCTTTGTGAGACATGGTAAAACTCTCCAGTAAGCAATAGTGTAACAACTACTTACTGAAAAGTCAATCAACCACTAAAGAAAAGAGATATAATTTCTTATTCAAGCTTTATTCTTCAAAGATTCGTCTATAGGACCGACATTGGTTTCTACTGTCTTTATCATAAAATTAATAAATTTCTCATAGATTTCTGGATCATCATATTCTCTTAATCTAAGAAATATCTTGTGAGTTAATTCCATTATTTTTCTATCGGTGGTTATCGACCGATTTCCAAGATTAGTTTGTGGAGAATCACTACTAGAAATATTATTCATCATATTGTCGAATTTTTCATCACCCGTAGTTTCCTTAACTTTCTTAACTACGGAAGAAAATTCATCTAATCTCATATCAATATCCTGACATTTTACCAAGACTGGCGAAACGCTTCATCCAGGTTAGCACTTCTTGATCTGCGCCTGTTTGAGCTGATTCATCAATTTCCCCGCCTTCGGAGTCAGATTCGTCCGTAGGACCGGCTTTCTTTTCTTTATCCTTGAGGGCTTTAGTCATTGGCTCTTTCTTGTCTTCGTCTTTGTCGAAGTCTAGGAAGTCTGGCTTCTTCTTTTCGCCAAGAGTAACCATGCCCAAAACCGGTGATACTGATTCAGTAAGCATGTCATATTTCTTTAGTGAATTAAGCATTGCTGCTACGTCTTTATCTACATTTTCCATTTGTGGATTTCCTTGTGGTGCTGGTTGTTGTGGTGCAGGTAGGGCCTGTGGTTGATCCCCTGCTGGTTCTTCGGCCGATGATACACCCGATTTTGGGCGAACCTGATCTGTAAAATATCCTAAATTTTGTAACTTCTTTAATTTCTTTATTTCGTCATCTATATCGTAAACCTTAGTTTTTCCAGCCTCATTACCTGCTAATTGAGGATCTTCGGACATTTCCTTCATTAAAATTTCGAGTTGGGATTTATGTTGCTTCAATCCTTTTACTATGTCAGAATAAAGGTATGGAAATTTTTCTATAATTTCGGGCTTTGATGCAGGATCGTCAGCAATATCATGAAAACATGGTGTCCCAGCATCAAATTGATACTTTTCTGGTCCTGTGGTTCTTTTACCTAATACCTTGCCTTCTCGATCAACATGCTCTGGATTTTTTGGATAGACTTGAAATACCATTGCCCTTGACGCGTAAGTTTCATAATTATGATTGTTTTTTGAATTGGCAGTACACCATTGTGTTCCCAATCCTAATGCCCTTGCTGCGGCCCAATTAAAAACAGTATAAATCGAATAATCTTCATTATCAACAATCTTAGCTTTCTTTGCTATTTTGTTCACGGCGGCATTCTTAGCAGCGTCGCGAATCTGTTCTAATTTATCATGATAATGGGTTGCTAAATATTTACCCAAATCTCTCACACTATTAAACTTTGGAATATCTTTATGAGTTGTATCAAGCATATTACGATTTTTTAAGAGAGTCCAATCTCTCATATTCATATTCATAACACCGATGATATCTTCCCAGCTATGACTACCTGCAATATAACGACGAACAATCCAGTCACTATAGACACCATCTTTAGAATAAATGGTACCTTCATAACCTTCTTTTTCAATTTTATCAATATTTTCTAGGAACCATTGCGCAAGTTCTTCGTCTGGTGCTTTTTGGAAAGTTCTGGCCGAATTGGGTGGAAAATTCTGTGGGTGTGAACGTGCATCATCGCGCATTGCATCAGCAAGTCCCGCAACAAGTTTTTTATCAGCAAGAACACGCTGACTGCCCTTTGTCAGGGCAGTCGCTTCGGTTAGAAACATTTCTGTAAGATATTGGATGAAACTCATTATAATCCTACAAGATTATCCCTTAATGCATCTAAGATTGGACGCAATTGTGCAGCATTGCCGGCAGCAGCTTCAGATGCATATTCGTTATAATCAGTTGATCCAACCGGGGAACCGGATGCCTGTGCAATTGCCTTTGTAATGGCAGTTGATAATTCTGCTGTCTTAGATCCATAGTCTGTGTTAATACCTACATCGTTTGATGTATCTAATGACACTAACAATTGCTTCAGTTTCTGTCCACTTGCGGCAACTTTCTGTGCGCCTTCAAAATTTCCACCCTCAATATAACGCTGGGCTCTCTTATTGATTTGAAGAATTGCTTGATTGGCAAGTGTCTTGAGGACTGGCCTTACTCTTGCGAAAATCTTCTTTACAGAATCAGCCGAAGATGCAGCCGCTGACTTCTTTGCAGCAGGTCCACTATATTTCATTTTATCTCGTTCGCCCTTCGATGGCGCATTAACCGATGGTCGATCACTTGGAAATTGATCATCGTAGGATTTATTAGGATCATATTCAGGATCCTTATATTTAGATGTTGATGCCGGTGATCCTGCATCACGATGCGCCATCTTGCCACGTTCAACTGAACCTGTAGACATCCATACAGTTTTTAATGCGCCGATTTCATCTGCAAGTAGGTTAAAGGTATTATTTGGATTCTGCATATCCTTGCCGCTATGCTTACCCATACGTGCCTTCATTACTGTCGGATCTGAATAACGCTCTTCTGGCTCTTCACCTGGTTCTGCCGGTTGGCGGAATAGATTTGGATCAACTTGTTGACCATCATCAGTAAAAGCAATAATCTGGTAAGGCAATGTACTATCGCCAGCTGGATTATATGTCTTACCCTTTTTAGCAAATGCTGCTCTTCTATCGTCGATGAATTTCTTGTATGGTTTGACACCGGCCACACCGTTTGCTGCTGAAACAACAACAAAATTATCTGGGTGAGCCTTAAACTCTTTCCATAACATTCTTTCGCTAAAAGGTGCTGGTTCTAGATTAGCATCATTACTGAGTTGATGCTTTCTGTGCAACCATTGGACAAGCTTCTGTCCGCCCTGCTGCTTACCAATTAACTTACTTAGTGTGCTTTCTTCAATAAACGCCTCATCAATCTCCTCGTCCCACTTCATCTGCTCTAGCAAGGTTGGTTTTAGCATTGATTCACGCAATCTAGGCATGCCGCCTTGCGGACCTGCGACCTGTGCTTGTCCTTGCTGTGGACCACCTAATCTTGCATCTGCATCCGGATAAGCATAGATGTATTGTCCCATTGGATCTCTTACAAGCTGGAATCTAACTCCATTTGCCTTATATTCCTTAACGTCTGGAGTATATCCAGGAATTGCTTCGCCGTGGCTAACATTTACTTCGCCGAGGTCTTCTGCATTATCTCTTAACCATCCTGCCACAGCACGCATTTCTGCATCTGTATTTGGTCCTTGGCCGTTTACGTTAGCAAGTGTCTGGATATTTTCTAGTGGTGTTGATGTAAACATACTGAACATCTGACGACCCATGCCGCGTGTATTGCGTTGCGAATATCCTGGTAGATTATTAACGGTATGCCATTCCGGTGTTTGCATTCCAGATGCTTGCATAGCATTGCTGATAACTACCGGTACATCTGCTGCTGTTCGTAGTGCTACCGCATTCTGTTGAGTATCAGGAAGAACATCTGCTTCCCCGGCGCCTGCCATTGGATCGATCCGATCCATGAAATCACGCATTGTATCTGTAGGAGTAATAGCACCTACTCTACGTTGAGTATCTGCACGTGATGCTGCTGGAAGATGCATTGGTTGCTCGTCCCCGACTACCTCACCATCATCGGTATCTATTGCTGCTGGGAGATGAGCCTGACGTGGATTTAGAATATCATCGATATCATCAAGGTGATGATATGTTTGTTTTGTCATTGTTGGCTTTGCTTCGCTGACATCGCCCATAACTCTATCATAGCAAGCCTTTAATTCTTCTGGTGTATATGATCTTAATGTCATTTCATCATAATGGCGATTATCTTTACTAAATCCCATATTTTGGATATTAGTAATCTTAGAAATCATACTTTCTTTTTCTTCATCTTCCTGATGATCACCATAACCTACATCGCTGCTGTTATAATCTGCCATATCTCGTTGAGTTGGTTCGTATTTTCCGAGGTCACTAAAATCATCTTGATCTGGATCATACCAATTACCTTCGTCAACTTCGAGAGTATCACCAAAGGAATGCTTATCAATATATCGACCAGCTTTACCGTAATCTGCTGGATTAGCACCATCTGGTAATTCTTCGTCTAAGTTGTCGTCGCCATAGGTCATTGGGGAATTCTGTCCACCTGTCTTCCTAAATTCTGTCTTGTGAACGATGTCGCCGAGCTTGACTCCTTTGCCAGACTTTGGTTTTTCTAGGAAATCATTATCTTCCTCATCGACCTTACTTCCTAATTCGGGCCCACTGCAGGCTGCGCAACCTTTACCGTCACATTTTGGACATCCAACGTGATCATACTCGTGATCGTGTGCGGCAGCAATTGGATCCATTTCGGGGAAACATACTGGGCAATCCCATTCATTACAATCACAATTATTAGTTGCTGGCAACGATTCTGCAAGTTCTGGCCTACCTTCACTTGTTAAGGCTTCTTCGACAGCTGACATCCATTTTGAAAATTCATCTCTTTGATCCATTTCCGGTTCCTCTATTTTTACATTCTTTGATCCCAGTGACATTGGTAACAAATTACCATCATTGTCCATCTCTCCGAAATTATCTTTTGCGTTCTGTTCTAGAACTGAACCAACATTTGCTGTCGGAACTACAATTTCCTTATCATCAAAACTAATAATACATTCCTTACCACTTGTGCTATAAGCAACGAAAATGCCGATTCCTGGACCGATGACAGAACCATAGACATCTGCAATCTTAACGATATTGCCGGCACGAAATTCTGGCTTGTCGTTCATTGTTCCCGGTGTATCGGGATTGACACTCATATGAAACCAGTCATTACCTTTTTGATACCCATCTTCGTAATCACGCTCTGGGAGACTAAATTCGTCTTGGCTTAATTCTTTAGCAATCCCCTTGATATCAACCATAGCACCGTTTGGTGTGCTACTCATGTATCTTGCAGTACCACCGCCAACACTCGGATTCACCATTACAGTAGCATCTTGCTTAATAAGTGCATGTTTTGCATCCTGGTTTGGGAAAATTGCTGGAATACTTTCCATAATCTTTAACCATTTTCTAATTTCTGACATCGGAAGTCCCTTGTTATTCAATATTGTATTTATCAAGGTTTGCGGAGTTTCCGGCCATTGAAAAGGGCGCCCGTAGGCGCCCCTGACTTGCTTGGTTCTTATTTTAGGCCGTTTTGTACCAGCAATTGATGGCGCCAATGTATGTCATCAGTTTGCACATGACCTTTTCGAACATATTTTGCAACACTAGTTCCGAAATTGTCATAGTGAAAGCTGTCTGCAAGGCGAACAACAAATCCTTCATCCTTTTCCGAATTAAGTGTCTTGTGTAATTTCATGCAATTATCTTGATTCCACACATCGTCGTAAATTACAGGAACAGGTTCAATGCCAAGCAAAACACAATATTGAACTGTGTCATCCCAACTTAAACAAATATTAGATTCATCCCAAATAGAGAATGCCATGAAGTAAGAAGGCAGTTCATCATATGCTATAGAGTGGCGAGCCCACAGATTCTCTCCGCAGATTCGCCAATTTTCGGGGATATTGTGAGCCATACCTGCCCACATTGTCTTGACCCAGTCCCTATCAATACCGCCTCTGCTGTCAATACTACGGGCGTGGATATGGTTTGAATACATGCTTGTATTCTCTCCATCCATTTTCTTAGTAATAACAACACGCTTACCTTCAAAGTGCGAAAGGTCGTGCAGAACCTTGTCGTCATCGGTGGTGCCGGGACTCCAGGGTAGGTGCGGTGTGCGTGGGTATTTCGTAAACATGATAAGCTCCTTGGTAGCCCAAGGGCTACCATTTAAAATTTTCTTTCTAACGCCATGTTGATAACAACATAGTCCTTAAAATCTTTGGCTGGAATAACATTAAACATTAAACCATACTTGTTGTCAATTGGAATCTTTACTGTTCCCGACATAAAGGGAAGAATTGCCTTTCCTGCATGATCTTTATATCCGGTTGCAATACCAACAAAGCAACCAAGATATCTATTAAACATAAATTCCTTACCCGCATAGGTAGATGTGTCAGAAAAAGAATTCTTGTATACACCGATTGTATAACCATCATCGGTTTTATATCCAATTCCGTAGTTATTATTATTGAGTGCGTAATGTGTTTTGGTATGGGAAGTGTTGTCTTTATCGACCCATGTTTCAGTCACATCATGATTGCCATCTTTATGATGGGATTGTAAATGAAATACAAGCCCGTCGCAGAATGCCGGTGTTGAAACTGTAAATGCCGCAACAAACAAGAAATGCCTGATCATTTAATCTCCTTTGAGGAATTAGCAACTGACTTATCCGACCTACGCTCCGCAAATCGCGGAAGAAACAAACTATCCACATCTCGTTGTTGACTGGTGATTCTTTCGTTGTAAAGAACCGTGACAATGCTACCAATCCAATCACCAATGTCCTTAGTGATTTCTAAACGAAGTGCATCAGAGAAGCCACTAATCGAGACCTCTACCTTACGATCACTAGACGCACAAATCAAACTACCAATTTGACCTACGAATTTTCCTTCACCGGGGTTGTATCCAATAACTTCCAGATCTGCATCTTTTTCGGCCTTGAATTTAACCAGGTGTTTGCTGCGAGTATCTTCCCAGAGGCCGCAATAGTTCTTCAGGATGGTGCCTTCCTCGCCAGAAGCCAGTAATTCTTCAAAATGAGCAACAGCCTCCGGCAAACTATTAACTACCTTAGACGGAATCATCCAGAATTTTAATTGTGAATTAATTGCCAATTTATTTACACTTCGATTGTGATTTTCAGATACCGTCTTTACAGCAGATGAAAGGGAACGAAATCGTGCTTCATAGGACCAATTGGATATGCCTTTCTTAAATTCCATAATAGGGATAATATCCCATATTTGGGCGCGAACCATCTTGGCTTCTTCGGGAGTAATTGTACCTTTAATTGCCTTGTTGATAATGCCGTTGCCAATTTTACGCGAGAGGAGCTTTCCATTTTCATCTACCACGACCAACTCTCCGTCGATGACAACGGGTGTTAAGAAATATTGTGCCCCGAGTTCAATTAAATCACTATCCATGTATCCGAGCAAGTCAATGTTACGACCGCTGCGGCCACAAATACTAATTTTTTCACCCATGATATGGAAGTTTACCCTTAATCCATCAGCCTTCAATTGACTAATAGCAGGATAGGTAATGTTCTTAATATTCTTGTCGTCATAGGGACGAGCAAGCAGACAAGGATACGTAGGAATGAAGTTGCTAATTACTCGATTTACCGTACCATCACCAGCACCACAACGAAGATCTTTACCAATAATACGCTCAATAACAATGGCATCATTGCGATCAAGAGCAGAAAGAATACTGCGAAGATGCTCAATGCCCGCATGACCGGTGAGTTGTCTAGACGACAACTTCTCAAGTTCAACCAACGCCCAGTCTAAGGACTGATATGTTTCTCCGGGTGCGGCTGTGAGGAATTTGAATGTATAATCAGGGATTTTCCTGATATAAAAATTGATATAGGGATCAAGTGCCAATGTAAGAACCCGAAGGAAAAGTTGATTTTCCTTGTATTTCTTAATGACTGACTCTTTGTGTGTTCGCTTCGAATCCGATTCAATCTCTTCGAGAATTTGCAGAATCATAATTTCCCCTGTATGCCACTATTGTAATGGCCCACGGGTACAATGTCAACTGGTGTTTTACGATGTAGAATTAAGCTCTTGCTCAATTATATAAGTTGCCATCTCTGGAAATAATGTTAGATACACTCTTTCGTAATGTGTTTCACAATAGGATTTACCAAAAATAGTTGGATGATGGCATTTTTCACCATCTCCAATCCATGTACAAATGGTTGGCTTATCTTCAGCGAGCTTTTTCATAATATGTCGTCATGCCAAACGGAGATTTGATACGATGCTCCGGGTCGCTGTGAATGACATACACAGTATCGCAATACACGGGGTCGCCGAAGCCAAGTCCGCAATCATACCCGTCGGTGAAGTGAATGAACTTCTCAGGCATGATGTCGTTCTCCTTCATGTATTTCCAGTTGCAGTTGAAATCATTACCACCACAACCTATTACCTTGTAGTCGTCGATTTCATCCA
>Ga0315289_10004397_pt1 | contig 21026 bp, 16 predicted proteins | sample YL17G11_40_MG_FD_203452 | JGI IMG/M metagenome (GOLD analysis project Ga0315289, IMG submission 203452) | Sediment microbial communities from Yellowstone Lake, YNP, Wyoming, USA - YL17G11_40 | ecosystem: Environmental > Aquatic > Freshwater > Lake > Sediment | place: USA: Wyoming | collected... | reverse complement strand
TTCCATTACACTGCATTCTATCCAATAATGCCTTCCGCTGTCCGGGAGTAATCCATCCAGGATTGAAAACAGCGGCTCGCACTTCAGGCTGGCTTTTACCCACAATGCGCATTTAGCAGTCATATCTACACTCATTCCTGGCTATTAAAGCCATCCGATCGAATCAATCATTCAAGCCCTGACAACAATCTTCTCGAGAATGACATCATTGGTCATAGCAGCCTATATCGCCTAGTGGCAAAAAAATAATTGACCGGAACAAATCTCCAGCAGGAGTATCCCGGCCAACGTGTGAGCGGTGTTTGATTACGCCTTGCAAACCATGAACGTGATGCCTGAGCCCGGTAGAGACCGTGTTTCGTTGTTCAGGCTATGGATATCATATATGATTACAGCTTAAAAGGCGATAGGCAGATGTCCCGTCGTGGAAGGGACATTTGTCCCGCATATTCACATTTTAATCACCCAGATTTCCTTACACGCACCTTACCAAGGATAACGTTACCCAATTTATCTATTGTTGAAAATATGTCATAACCAAACGGTGATAACCCTGGTGATTGTTAGCCATATATCCACTATCAGTTAGGAGCTGCAGCGAATCTATAATCAGAGAGGATATCGACCCAGGCGAGACCATTTATTAGGGTAGTTTGGTGAACCTGGCGGGATTCGAACCCGCGACTTCTTCAGTGCGATAGATGAGCAGATAGGGGAAAATGGGGGGAAAGCCGTCTATTACGTCTATTATGTTCCAAAATCACTATACTGTTCTAGCATATCTGTTCCCGAATTGTACCCGCAGTATGAAGCAAGGAAAGGCAATCCGCAGTGATGTCCTGAGAGGGAGATAAAAATAAATCGCCAATATTTTATAATCATAAGCTTTGAGCGGATCGAACGCTCAATCAATTGATTAAGAGACGAGCCCCTCAATGTCCACCCCGTTCATATGGTAATGGAACATCCAATATACCCCTGAATGTCTTTTTGGTATGCTGCCTTGATTGAATACCACCCACATATAGCTAGAACTTGTGAAATGACGGCGTTTTTGCCATGTGTGGGCGCGCATTCCAGGCCTCCTGTGCTCATTACATACGAATTAGACATCCAGGGCCAATATACCCCATATATGGATGTAATTTCAACCAAAATGTCTTACGAATGCAATGGATAATTCCCCAACTGCACCATTTGTGGGATAAGTTGAAAGTATACAAACTATCTAATGAACGAAGTAAGGCAGCTTTTAGTCCTGTTTACAGGGGGAGGTAATCATATAAATTATTATAGGCTTCTCGTAAGCGAGAATATCAGACTAACGGTACTATATTTCTGATAGAAGACGCTCCCCTGATTTATTTGTGATGGAGATAGGATATAGAAGTATCCATATGGTTTAGTATAATCAGGCTCAACCATAAAGAAAGCTGAGATATTGATCACCAGACTTGAAAAGACGTCAAATATAATTTCGAGCCACATTAATTTTAAGCTAATTAAGTGAACCTAACATCGCATTTTGTTCAAAAATTGGCAACAGTTCATACTATTGTAACTAGCACAGCGTCCGGTCATCAGATTAATCTGGCCCCAGAATAGGAGAAGGATTCATGGAATATACAAGCTATGATCGTGTCTTATTAGCTCTGCAACACAAAGAACCCGACCGAATTCCATTCGATTTAGGCGCAACAGCAGTCACTGCTATCAACATTAATGCCCTGCGGAATCTCAAACGCTATTTGGGCATTCCAGGCGACATTACACTTTGGGATAAGATTACCCAAGTAGCTGTTACTGACGAAGAAACTTCCGCTCGATTGCAGGTGGATGTTGGAAGAGTGGGACCCAATGCCCCCTCTAATCCCAACTACGGAAGAGATCTTGGTCTAGTTGGCGATCACTATCGCCTCATCGACGAATGGGGCATAGGCTGGCAGATGCCTAGAGATGGTGGTCATTATTATGACCTCTATCTCAATCCTTTGGCAAATGCTGAAACAACTAAGGATTTAGAGGCCATCTCCTGGCCGGATCCTTTGGATTCTGCCCGGTTTATCGGGATGCAAGCTGCAGCGAATAAGATAGTTCAAGAAGAGAAGAAGTTATTCATTTTGGAGCGAATGAGCTCCGGAATGTGGGAGCACGCTATGTGGATGACGGGATACGAGAAGTTCTTCTCAGCAATGGTCAACAACAAGAAATTGGTTCATGCCATCATGAGCAGGATCCTTGAGATTAAGATGGCCTATTGGGAAAAAGCTCTCTCGATGGTGGGTGATTACCCTGTTGTGGTCTCGGAGGCAGATGATTTAGGTGGGCAAACAGGCTTACTAATTTCCCTCCGTATGTATAAAGAGCTAATCTGGCCTTATCATAAACAGTTATTTGATTTTATTAAACACAAGGCCAAAGGCAAGGTCTTCATCTTCTTTCACAATGATGGGGCTATCTATGAAACCCTTCCTTTGTTACTTGAGGCGGGTGTTGATATTATCAATCCTTGGCAGGTGAATTGCAGGGGCATGGACGATACTGAGAAATTCAAACGCGAGTATGGCATGGATCTAACCATTTGGGGTGGAAGTTGTGATACGCAAAGGATTTTACCTTTTGGCACCCCGCAAGAGGTCAGAGACGAGACCAGGCGTCGAATTGAAGACCTGGCTCCTGGAGGAGGCTTTGTTTTCGCTCCAATCCATGTGATACAAGGTCATGTGCCACCAGAAAACATCGTGGCCTGGTGGGAAACACTACAAGAATATGGGAAGTATTAATAGAATAGAAAGGTTAAAAAATGAAGGTTAGCAGAAGAAGGAAAGCCAATCTTACGTATTATCCAAGCATTTTCAATGATGTGATCGGACCAGTGATGCGCGGACCGTCCAGTTCGCATTGCGCGGCTGCATTACGTATTGGAAGAATAGCAAGGGATTTGATGGAAGGCAAGATCGAAGAAATTTTAATCGAGTTCGATACTCACGGTTCGCTTGCTACTACCCACGCCAGCCAAGGGTCGGATATGGGTCTATTTGGTGGGCTACTTGGATGGGAAGCAACAGACAAACGGCTGGTTGAGTCTCCAAAAACTATTCAAGAAGCTGGCATCAAATATCAGATAAAAATAGTAGATTACAGCGCTAAGCATCCTAATACCTATAAACTAACACTACGGAATTCAAAGGAAAACCATTCCCTTATAGCCATTTCAAGCGGTGGTGGAATGATCGAGGTCATTGAAATTGATGGTAACAGGATTTCAATGGCAGGTGATTATTTCGAAACCCTTATCTATCTGGATGCAAATAGCAATGAGATTTTAAAATACTTGAGAAACAAAATTGAAGCAGATGAGATTAATCTGCTTGGAAACCCAGACCATCAAATCATTGAAGTGAAATCACAAGATTTCATCGAAGCGAAAATTGTTAATGAGCTTTCCTCAATATATAAAATCCGTTCAGTCAAGCGGATAGCTCCTGTCCTTCCAGTGTTATCCCATAAAAATACCCAGGTTCCATTTATTACCTGTGAGGAGATGCTTATTTTCAACAAAGGCAAGGAACTTCCATTATGGGAACTTGCTATTGCTTATGAAAGTTCTAGGGGAAATTTGTCTCACGATCAAGTGATTAAGCAAATGAGTGAAATCGTGCGTATATTGCAAAGCTCCATCCAGGAGGGAATCCGAGGCACAAAATACGTTGACCGAATCCTGGGGTCGCAATCCGGACAATTTCACACACGAATGGAAAATCATGAACTTCTCGAGAGTGGTATGCTCAACCAGATCATCCTTTATGTGACGGCAATTATGGAAGTAAAAAGCTCGATGGGTGTAATTGTGGCAGCTCCAACCGCAGGATCCTGTGGTGGGCTTCCTGGTGCATGCATCGGGGCAGCTAGCGCCATGGGATTGTCGTTGGAAGAGACTACGCATTCAATGCTAGCTGCCGGATTGATCGGGGTATTTATTGCAGCTCATGCAACTTTTGCTGCTGAAGTGGGAGGATGTCAGGCAGAATGTGGTGCTGGTTCAGGTATGGCAGCAGCAGCTCTCGTGACATTAGCGAATGGTACACTTAAGCAGTCGATCAATGCATCTTCTATAGCACTCCAAAATATTCTGGGTATGATATGCGATCCGGTAGCAAATAGGGTCGAAGTACCTTGTCTTGGAAAAAATATTATGGCTGCCAGTAATGCATTAGCCTGTGCGAATATGGCTTTAGCTAATTTTGATGCAGTCATTCCACTTGATGAAGTGATCGATACTATGGATCAGGTTGGAAAAAGTTTACCCGTGGATTTACGTTGCACTGCACTCGGCGGACTTTCTATAACTCGTACCTCAAAAGCGATCGAGGCTAAATTACTCAAAATCAAACAGGAGTGATGTGTATGTATTTTGTCTGAATCAATTTCATTTATGTGAGGAATCAATTATAGATAGGAATCTCTTGACTTTCATTGAAACTTATACTAGTTGCCGGCGATAACTTTTATAAATAAAGTTGAATGCCTTGTTTTTTCGGACAAATAGATTTTATTGTTGGATCATGAGTTACAGAAGATCAGTTTGCAAGCTAGAAACACTTCCTAACCGCGCTCCTGACTATCCGATGCTCAATCCAATAATTTATTCTCAATAACTCTAACCGATTCAATCGCCTATTAAAATAATAGCTATTCAACTCCAGATTTTGAAATGACCATCTCCCCTCTTGACTATACCATTAATATCTGCTAAAATGCTGCAAACCGGTTGCGCAACCGGTTGCGCAACCGGTTATCTAATAAATTCTATGCTTATTTTTTACAATTGAATAATTCCTTTTTCCAAAGGAGTAAAGGCTTTGAAACAAACGACCATTAAGGATGTGGCAGCCCAAGCTGGTGTTTCAAAGACAACCGTGTCTCATGTTATCAATGACTCACGCTTTGTTGAGGAAGAAACCCGCCAAAAAGTATTGCAGGCTATTCAGGAGCTTCAATATCGGCCGAACGCTGTAGCTCGTAGCCTGACAACCAAGCGAACCAGGACAGTGGGTGTTGTCATCTCCGATTCCTCTAACCCATTCTTTGGAGAACTACTGATTAGTATCGAAGAGATTCTTCGTCCTCAAAATTATGCATTGATCATTTGCAATACCAATGAAACCCTCGAATACGAGGCGCATTACCTCAATCTACTCTTGAATCAAAGAGTGGATGGGATTATTGCTGCTGCTACAAGCCAACCTTGGATTGAATTATCTAAAGCAGAGGTACAGCATACGCCTGTAGTTTTTGTTGACCGGGCTTTTGATAACCTGGATGGATATTATGTCGGGGTGGATAATAAAACGGGGGCGTATATTGGTACGCAACATTTGATTCAGTGCGGATATAAAAAAATAGGTATTTTAGCCGGTTTAGATCGCCTATCTACCATGCGTGAACGGCTGGATGGTTTTTGCTATGCGTTACAAGATGCCGGAATTCAGGTCAACAAAGAATGGATTATTCCATCTCAATTGAGTGTTGATGGAGGTCGACAGGCTATGAAAGCACTGTTCAATCTTTCGGACAAACCCGAAGCAGTGTTTATTAATAATAATCTGTTGTCATTAGGTGCCTTGCTAGAGTTGGGCGACCTTAATTTAGATTGTTCAAAAGACCTTGGTATTGTGATTTTTGATGATCATCCGTGGGCAGCAGTCTCATGCCCACCACTTACTGTCATACGGCAGCCCACTCGGAAAATTGGGCAAATTTCCGCTGAAATGATCCTTGCGCTCATAAATGATCAACCGGTGCCTGAAAAGAATGTTATCTTGCCTTGTGAACTAATTGTACGCCAATCCTGCAGGCCTTTAGTTCGTCAAGCTGAAGCTCCCAACAAAGAATCTTCACCACGTTTGGAGAAAATATGGAGATAGCACCTTTCTTAATGTGAAAGCAAATATGCTCCCACTTTGTTTGTGGTAATAGTTAAAGAAGGAACACTTACCAAGCATCAGATAAGGTGAAAATATGCGACAAGCAATTATGATTTCCCCAGGTAAGATTGAATTTCAGGAAATTTCTCGCCCAATTCCCCAACCGGATGAAGTATTGATACAGGTTAAACGAATTGGTATATGTGGATCCGATATTCATGTCTACCACGGATTGCATCCATATACGAGCTATCCGATTGTACAGGGCCACGAAGTTTCGGGCATTGTCGCAGATGTTGGTAAGGAAGTAAAAGGATTCTCCATTGGCGATGAAGTAGTATTCATGCCCCAAGTGACTTGTGGGGAATGCTATCCATGCCGGCATGGAATGTACCATATCTGCGATAGTCTTAAAGTCATGGGCTTTCAGACTGATGGCGCAGCCCAAGAATATTTTCCGGTCCGAGCTGAAATGGTATTGAAATTACCCAAATCGATAACAATAGATCAAGCCGCGATGATCGAGCCGGTTTCAGTTGCAGTTCATGCGCTTTCTCGGTATGGAAGTATGGAAGGACTGAATGTTCTTGTATTAGGAGCAGGTACGATTGGTAATTTGGTAGCTCAGGTTGCGAATGCTTCGGGTGCAAAAAAGGTAATGATCACAGATCTGAGTGAATATAAGCTACAGAAAGCCCATCAATGCGGACTTGATTATGCGTTCAATACTCAGCAGGAAGATATCCTTCAGGCAATTTTGACTACTTTTGGACCAGACAAAGCTGATTTAATTGTTGAATGTGTGGGAGTACAGGATACCATAACTCAGGCAGTAGCCCATGCACGCAAAGGTACCACAATCATTGTTGTAGGTGTCTTTGGTAAAAAGCCAATTGTTGATCTGGGACTGGTACAGGATCGAGAGCTAAGCTTAGTGGGCACACTAATGTATCAAAAGAAAGATTATGAACGCGCGATAGATCTTGCGGCGAAGGGAAAATTGTGCCTGGATCAACTAATCACACACCGATTTGCGTTTAAGGATTACCTGGACGCGTATACAACCATCGAATCTTCTAGCGGTAAATACATGAAAGTAATGATTGACCTTTGAGGAAGGAATTGTTGAGCAATGAAATCATTTACCTATTTTCAACCCACTGAGATTCGTTTTGGGCGAGGTCGGCTGGACGATGTCGGACAGAAGGTTGCCGAATATGGGAAACGTTGCCTGATCGTAACGGTACCAAGCTTTTCCACCTTAGAACCTGTCTTAATGCGGGTAGAAAGCAGCCTTCAAGAAGCTGGATTGACCTGGACGCACTTTGATGGAGTAGTTCCCAATCCCACGACCGATTGTGTCACTGCAGGTGCAAACATTGCCAAAGAATTCCACGCAGATGTGATACTGGGTGTAGGAGGGGGATCTAGCATGGATACAGCTAAGGCAATTGCAGTCGAAGCTACCCATCCTGGCACAGCCTGGGACTACCTATTTTTTAAGATCCCTCCCACGGAAAAGACATTACCGGTCATTGCTGTATCAACTACCTCAGGCACTGGTTCCCAAGTTACCCAGGTTGCTGTAATGACAGAAACAAAAACTAAAACCAAGTCTGCCATCTTCAACACGGTGATCTATCCTAAGGTTGCAATTGTCGACCCGGATCTGATGGAGACGGTTCCAGCACATATCACTGCCTCAACTGGTTTTGATGCCTTCTGCCACGCTTTTGAGAGCTACTTGCACCCTGCAGCTTCACCATATACCGATCGTATGGCACTTGAGGCAATCGAGTTGGTGGCAAAATTCCTTCCAGTTGTCGTAGAAAATGGCAAGGATAAAGAAGGTCGTGAGGCAATGGCCTGGGCTGATACCCTCGCTGGGCTGTGTATTGCCAATGCTGGTGTTACTTTACCACATGGTATTGGAATGACAATTAGTGGTTACTGTCCGCAGATCATGCATGGTGAAGCGCTAGCAGTGACTTATCCTGAATTTACTCGGTTCACATATCCTTTTTCCATCCCTCAATTTGCTACCATCGGTAGGATCTTCAACCCTGCATTGCAAGATGACTCTGATGAACAAGCAGCAGCTGAGGCATGCGAAGCTCTTGACAAATTTTTACAGAAGATAGGAATGTGGCTTAGTCTTAAAAACCTTGGGGCAACGATGGAGGAGGTCAGCTCAATTGCCGATAACAGCCGGGTGCTGCCAGATTATAAAAACAATCCGCGAATAGCCAGCCGAGATGAAATCTTCGAAATGCTTCAAAGGAGCTTTACGCGTGACTAACGAACGGATGTTTTTTGGGGCTGGAACTATACAATTAGTCCACCCAGAATGATTTAAATAAATCTCAGGAGAAGGTGTATGAGTGAAATCGGTATGAATGGGAGAGATAGAGTAAAAGCGGCGCTTGAGTTCCAACACCCAGATCGTCCTCCAAGGGATGTATGGGCATTACCCTATATTACTCTGTTTCGCAAAGATGAGCTTGATAGCCTCATGAGTGAATACCCGATGGATATTGGCGCATCGCAGCTAAGCCCCGGTTGGAGTGATGAGGTTGTAAAATCCTGTGCCAAAGCGGGACACTACACTGATGAATGGGGTAGCGTCTGGTACGTAGGTCAACCAGGGGTGATTGGAGAGGTCAAAGAACCGGTCTTGGCCGATTGGTCGGTACTAGTGAAGTACCAGCCTCCATGGCACTTGATTCGCAATCGCGATCTGAGTCACGTAAACAAATCATGCGAACAAAGCACTCAGTTTATGTTGTCAGATGTTACGGCAAGGCCATTCGAGCGGCTGCAATTCCTGCGCGGTACGGAAAATCTGTACATCGATATTATCAGTGGCGCTACCGAATTCCTGACATTATTAGAGATGGTGCATGAATTTTACCTAGAAGACATTCGACAATGGTGTACATCGAATGTAGATGCAATATTCCTCATGGACGATTGGGGTTCCAATCAGAGATTATTGATCAACCCCAAAATCTGGCGCGAAATCTTCAAACCTCTCTACAGAGAGTATTGCGATATTATCCATGCAGCCGGTAAGTTTGCTTTTTTCCATACTGACGGCTATACGCAAGCTATCTTTGGGGATCTGATCGAAGTGGGCATGGATGCCATAAACTCACAGCTTTTCACAATGGATATTGAAGGATTGGCTCGTCTATACAAAGGCAAAGTGACCTTCTGGGGAGAGATGGATAGGCAGCATATACTGCCATTTGGAACACCTGAGGAAGTTCATGAAGCAGTCATGCGCGTTCGCAGAGCGTTAGACGACGGAACAGGTGGCGTCATCGCCCAATGCGAGTGGGGAGGAGATAATCCGAAAGAAAATATTGAGACAGTCTTTAAGTCCTGGTTGTAAGATTGAAGGAATAATTATCTTAAGCCGAGCAAAGAGGTCATTTGAGTGTTATAAACACAGAATCTTCAGCATCCTCAAGTATCAAGCATAGATCATCGTAAGGAATAGAAGAAAGATGAAGGAAATCGGCGTACTAAATATTAGAGTCGACGCTATTATTTCGATGATAGGGAAAATATATGAATTAATTGATTGTGATGTCGTCTGACCAATCCCTTTGAGCCTGAAGGTGTGGATATATTCATTTCATAGAACAAGACGACTTTTTTTGAATTTCTTGAGGTATTGAAGGAGTACTTTTCTGTGGAAAAATTGATATTTTCTAAAGAGACCAAAGCAATCAGTTGGTCCATGTTTCAGAAAATCAGTAGCCTATTTGATGGTTTGCCAGGGGAAATCATTTCTAATATTGAGTTAGAGGAGAGAGGTGAGAACGCGGAGGAGATTAATTGCACCGACGATTTCAATGTCTTTACCAACTTATTATTGACCTACGGTGCAGGGAATAGGACGAATATTGTAAAAATTTGATAATTGGATGAGATTAGTTTGCCAGAAATCAAACAAATTCTTGTGCAAGGAGAACGTAAATGGAATACGCCGAATCTATCTATAAAGCCGTTTTGGAAGGTGATGCTACTGGTGTGAAAACCGGCGTGGAAACCGCTCTGAATGATGGGGCTTCGGCCGACCAGATCATGCAGCAAGGGCTGATACGTGCTATGACCGAAGTAGGAAGGCTATATGAGTCAGGTGAATATTATGTTCCTGAAATGCTCATTGCAGCTCGAGCGATGCAAACTGGGCTTGTAGTTCTTAAGCCGCAACTGGTACAAAACGGTGTGAAATCAGCTGGAAGTGTGGCTATTGGAACGGTCAAGGGCGACTTGCACGAAATCGGAAAGAACTTGGTGGGTATGATGCTGGAGGGTGCGGGCTTTGAGATCAAAGACCTTGGCACTGATGTGGAACCAGACAAGTTCGTGGCATTAGTGCAGAACGAACACGTGGATATCATCGCTCTTTCAGCACTCTTGACCACCACTATGACCAACATGGCAATGACAATTGAAGCGCTTAGGTCTGCAGGAATACGGGACAAGGTAAAGGTAATAATCGGTGGCGCACCAGTGACCGAAGATTACGCTAAAAAGATCGGTGCAGATGGCTATAGCCCCGATGCTAGCGCGGCTGCGCGACTCGTGAAATCACTTATGGACGACTGAATGATGCTGTTGCTGATACCGTGCTTGTGAACAGCATCCGAGGTTAGTTCGATGGTCTAGGGCTTTTTTACTGATGAGTAACTTATCGGCTCTGTTTCAAAAAAGGTTGGGATCTTGCTCATCGAGGCTCTGACCTTCGAGAAAGGTCTTGGAGGTATACCGGCTAATGTTCCTGTTGGGCTGGCGACACTGTGAGTGAAATCGAGTTTCATAGGAAAGGTTGGCAATGACGACTATGGAAAATTTCTCGCAAAGACATTGAGTAATAACGGCATCAATGTGACTACCCTATCGTTTCCAAAGACTGTGCGGACAATTCTTACATTTGTTATGAGGATAACCAGTGGCGCGGACGATATTATGTTCTATCCACACCAGCGTCAGCATGCTATTGTAAAGCCGAGCTCAAGCCAAGGTTGCACAAATGGATAAAAGTTTTTACGACAAGAATAGGCGAAAAATTACTGCAAAAATGACAGATGGCGATGTCATGCTATTTTTTAGCGGCGAAAGTGTACACAAGACCGCAGATGAAAACTACCCATTTTTCACAAACCGGAATTTCCTTTATCTGACAGGTGTAAAACAGGAGCAATCGGTATTGCTGCTGCAAAACAAGGGCGACGCCGTCAGCGAGCGTTTGTTTGTCCTTAAACCCGATATTGAGCGTGAGAAATGGACAGGCAGACGCTTCACCGAGGAAGAGCTCATCGAATTCTGCGGTATTGAGCAAATCGAAGACATAAACCAGCTAAACAAAACATTGGACGCTCTCCTCACTTCACCACAAGTCAATACCCTATGGCTTTGTATAGACACGCTTGCGCCAGAACGTTCTTTCGATATTGAACGTCAATTTTCGAAAGGTATACGTGACAGATATCCTCATATCATGATTAAGAATAGTTATCCGCTTATCTGTTCAATGCGTAAAATCAAGGCCCAAGACGAAATTGGTGCAATCCGTAAAGGGTTGCAGATTACCGAGGCGGGGATTCGCCGGATGATGCGTGTTGCCAAGCCCGGAATGTTTGAATACCAACTCGAAGCCGAGTTCAATTTTGAGCTTGCTACACATGGACAACGCCGTAGCGCGTTTCCTCCCATCGTAGCCGCTGGAGAGCGCATCTTTTACCTGCACTATTCGCTCCCCATGCAGCTTATTGCCGACGGCGACTTAATCCTCGCCGATGTAGGCTCACCCTATAATGAATACTGTACGGATATATCACGTGTATTTCCGGCTAACGGCCATTTCAGTGAGCGGCAGGCACAGATATACCAAATTGCTTATGCAGCCAATCGAGCTGTGATAGCACAGATACGTCCAGGTGAACTGTTTAGTATGCCGAACCGCGTTTGCCGTGAAGTATCCTTTGAAGGGCTCAAAGCATTAGGTTTATTGGATGACTTTGCTGATATTGGCAAATATGTCTGGCATAACACAACCCATCATATCGGACTTGATACCCATGATGTGGGTGGATATGAAGAGCTTATGGCTGAGAATATGGTGTTCACAGTGGATGCAGGAATTTATGTACGCGAGTGGGGCATCGGGCTACGGATTGAGGACGACGTGCTCGTGACAGCTGACGGCTGCGAGAACCTTTCCGCATCGATTCCGGCAACCATAGAAGAGATTGAGAACGTAATGTTGCAAAATCATTTGTAAACACGGGAACTTGGAAAATATAATGGAACTAACCGAAAAAATACAACTCATGTTTAATAGACCCTCGATAACAACAAGTAAAATTTTCGAGAAGTTTGATGAGGTACTACCTATCGGAAATGGCCGACTCGGCGCGATGATAGGCGGTGGGTTGCAAGAAAAACATATCCTCCTTAATGAGGAGACAGTCTGGTATGGCGGTCCCAGAGATCGCAACAACCCGGATGCCATTCACTACATGAGTAAAATACGCGCCCTGATGCGGAAAGGGAGTATTCGCGAGGCCCAGCAGCTTGCTAAGGTCGCTTTGACCGGGACGCCCGAAACCCAAAGACATTATTCCACCCTAGGCATACTATTTCTTGATTTTTTCAATGTAGTCGGCAAGGTTGAGAATTATCAACGCCTGCTCGATTTCGATACAGCTATTGTCACCGAAAGCTATGTCATGGACGCTGTCTCCTACGAACTCACCGCATTTGCCAGCCACCCCGATTCCGTAATCGCCATACGTCTATGCGCTTCGAAGCCGGTGTTGCGGTTCATCGCAGGTATCGAGCGAGGCGAGCGCGTCGCCAATTTTAGCTATGGTACCCACATGGATGAATCGGTGCGCTATGCCCCTAACGGGCTGGTCATGCGCGGTACCTGCGGGGGTGAAACCGGGCTTCGCTTCAGGGGCGCATTATTCGGAAGTGGGAACGGTGATACTGTCATTATTGGAGATAAACTCGTTTTCGAGAAAGCCAGTGAAGTGACGTTGTATGTTGCAGCCGCTACAAATTTTGAGCATGAAGATATCGAAAACATTTGCGTAGAACGCTGCCGGGCCGCCTTAGAAAAAGGGTTCGAGGCTTGCCGGCGCGATCATATCGCTGAATGGGGTCCTTTATTTAACAATACTTCGATCCATCTTGAATCCACAGAGGCAATCACTGGTCCGCTACCACTGAACAAGGTATTCGAAGCTTTTGAAAAAGATGATCTCAGTGTGTTGGGTTTTTCTGTTGATAATTTGCAAGCTTTAAATGATTATCTTGCATTGCTGCTGTTTTACTTTGGTAGGTACCTGTTGCTCGGTTCTAGCCGCGATTGCGCGCTTCCAGCCAATCTTCAAGGGATTTGGTGCCGGGATCTACTTTCTATCTGGGATGGGAAATTTACCACCAATATCAATTTACAAATGGCTTACTGGCCTACTGATTCCGCCAACCTTTCTGTTTGTTTTGAACCATATTTCCAATTTGCGGAACGAATCCGGCAAAATGGCACCATCACCGCCCAAAGAATGTATGGCTGTCGCGGCTTTGTCCTGCATAACAACTCCGATATCTGGGCAGATACAGCCGTACAGGATGCTGGCGCACACTGCTCGTATTGGTTTGTCGGTGGTGTATGGATTGCGGTAGATATGTGGGAACATTACCGCTATACCCTGGACTTTGATTTCCTGGTAGACGCATGGGCGATTATGCGTGATGCGCTGCTATTTGTTTTGGACTTTATGGAGGAAAACGACGGGGAATTGATCATGGGCGTCACAACTTCTCCGGAAAGCACCTATTACACCAACCTTGGCGAAAAGGTTTCCTTCTGCCGCATGTCTGCAATGGATTCTGAATTGATCGGATTGCTGATGAAAGATTGCCTGGAAGCAATGGAAGTATTGCAATCTGCCGGTAGGACTGATGTTGAGATTCCCGATGGATTTGAAGAAGAAATCAGGACTGCAGCTAAAAAGCTGGCCCCGGTGCGGATTGGCCAGGATGGCGCTATCCTGGAATGGGGCATCGAGGTGGAAGAAGGCGAGCCAGGGCACAGGCATCAATCTCATGTTATCGGCGCATATCCGTATAATGCGATCACAGAAGATGATCCGGAATTATTCGAGGCTGTGCGAAAAAGTATTGAAAAGCGCATCCGCAACGGTGGTGGCAACACCAGCTTCAGCCTCGCTTGGGCAGCCGGGTTGATGGCAAGGCTTGGCGACGGCAATACCGCCAGGGATATGGTCAGCGGGATGGCGCGTTATTCCGGCTTGCCGAACCTGTTTAGCTGCTGCAATATCAAGAATACTCCCAAGCTGATGGAAGACAACATGCCCATGATGATGGATGGGAATATGGGCTCCGTGCAGGCAGTCATCGAGATGCTGCTGCAAAGTCATAACGGAAAGATTGTCATCTTACCCGCGCTACCCGATAGTTGGCAAAAGGGCAATTTTAGCGGGTTGGTTGCGCGTGGCAATGTTGTGGTCGATGCATGGTGGGATGGAGGTCGGCTTACACATGCCCGTCTGGCGCCGCGCGTCGACGGCGAGGTTATACTCATCACCGGGGAAGGTTTTTGCCTGCGGGCAAGCGATGGTACGGTTCTTCAGGATACAGACGGGTGTATACAGGCTCGATTAATTAAAGACCAAGCATACATAATCGAGCGGAAAGAGCAGGAAAAAGAATGCTGAATTATATTCTCAAGCGCTTCACAATGATGCTGATCACACTGTTCATCATCATTACAGCTACTTTCTTCCTCATGCAGGCAATACCGGGAGGTCCGTTTTCTTTTGACCGGGTACTTCCACCCAGTGTAAAAGAAGCCCTTGAAGCCAAATATAACCTCGATAAACCCGTCATCGAGCAGTATTTCGATTATCTTCTTGGCATAATCCATTTCGATTTCGGCCCATCATATGTCTACTTCGGTCAGACGGTAAACGAAATGATGGCGGATGGCTGGCCTGCCTCCGCCAAACTAGCCGGTGCCGCTACGATCCTGATTATTCTACTGGGACTTCCAATGGGCATTATGGCGGCGCTCAACCGCAATAAACCTGCGGACCGCATTACCATGGTCATATCCACGGTTGGGGTGGTTGTGCCCTCCTTTGTGATGGCAACGTTTTTGCTCTACTTCTTTTCGATAAAAGTGGAGCTATTACCTACATTCGGTGTGGAAAGCTATAAGGGTTATATACTGCCGGCGGTCTGTCTTGCAATCGGGCCGGTATGCGGCATTGCCAGACTGGCGCGTTCCAGCATGCTGGATACACTCAGCCAGGATTATATGCGCACCGCCGAATCAAAAGGGCTATCCCGCTCTAGGATCATCATTGTACACGGCCTACGCAATTCGCTCATTCCTGTGACGACTTCTCTGGGTATGATATTTGCCGCCCTGCTTACCGGCACTTTTGTGATCGAGAAGATATTCGCTGTGCCCGGATTGGGCAGGTATTTCGTCTTCTCGATCACAAACCGTGATTATACTGCCGTGATGGGTCTGACAATTCTTTCTTCGGCCTTTATGGTCGTTGCGGTATTTATAATTGACATGATTTATTTGTTTATCGACCCGCGCATCAAGCTCTACGAAAATTAGGAGTACAGCCACCATTATGATCGTTACTCAGCAAGAACAGCTTGTCAAGGACTGGACACCATTGCAACAGGAAGATAAATACGCGGAAACCACCACGGGAATAACATTAAGTTATTGGCAGGATGTTCGTCGCAGGCTTTTTAAAAACAAAGTGGCCGTCGCCTCGATTTTTGTCATTATCATGATTATGCTTGCATCCATATTCGGGCCTTTGTTAACCGGTAAAACCTATGATGCACAGCAACTCGCCCTCCGTAACATGCCGCCGCGCATAGAAATCCAAACAGCGAATGATGGCACAAACTTTTATGTGCATCCGGATTTGAAAATTTTCCTGGCGGAGGATAATGGCTATGTTAGCGAGGAGCTAGCGCCGTTATCGGCTAATTTGAGTGACAAGATGTTCATCTTTGAACATAATGGAAACCCATATTATCTCAGCTTTTCGACAGATGGCCTCAAGTATTTGGATGAAAACCAACAACCTTTGCCACAGCGCAAGACAACCTGGAATAAGAACTATCTCCTTGGTACGGATTCTCTTGGTCGAGATATGCTCACCAGGTTGCTTTATGGCGGTCGTATCTCGTTAATGGTGGCGTTTATTGTGACAATTAGCACCATGTTGATTGGCGTGATTTACGGTGGAATCTCAGGGTACTATGGCGGTAACACAGACATCCTGATGATGCGCGTAGTGGAGATCCTGATGGCGATTCCGAGCATTATCTATATCATCCTATTAATGGTTTATTTGGGACAGGGAGTTTACAACATCCTGATTGCCTTAGCGTTGACTTCCTGGCTAGGGATGGCGCAACTGGTCAGAGGTCAAGTCCTGGGCTTGAAAGAACAGGAATTCGTTCTTGCAGCAAAAAGCGCAGGCATTTCGCCGTTCAAAATCATTCTCAATCATTTGCTGCCCAACAGCATTGGCCCGATAATCGTTTCTGCGACTTTAAGTATTCCTGGCGCGATTGCGGGAGAAGCATTTATGAGCTTTATAGGTCTCGGCGTGAGACCTCCGATGCCCTCTTGGGGCATTTTGAGTAACGAAGGAATTAACGCGATTCGTTCATCTCCCTATCAGATCTTGTTACCTAGTATTGCTATCAGTTTGACCATGTTTGCATTCAATTTTTTGGGTGATGGCTTGCGTGATGCGCTGGATCCGAAATTGCGTGTCTAAGGACGCTTCGAATGAATGTTCAACCGTTATTAGTAGTGAATAATCTGCGCACCTCATTTTTTACATTTTCAGGTGAGGTGCAGGCGGTTCGTAATGTCAGTTTTGAACTGGTAGATGGAGAGATTATCGGTATTGTGGGAGAAAGCGGCTCGGGTAAATCTGTAATGTGTCTATCAGTTATACGCCTGCTGCACGAATCTGGTCAGATCGTTGATGGTCAAATCCTTTTCGATGGCAAGAATGTTCTTGAGATGTCCAAAAAAGATCTACGCAGGCTGCGTAACAATCAAATCGGCATGGTATTTCAGGAACCGATGACCAGTTTGAATCCGACCATCCGGGTTGGAACGCAGATCATAGAGCGCATCCTGGCACTCAATAAGCAGATTAGCAAAGAGCAAGCCCGAGAGAAGGCCAAGAAATTACTGGAGATGGTCAAGATCCCGGATGCGAAGATGCATTTGGATAAATACCCATTTGAATTATCCGGTGGTATGCGCCAACGGGTGATGTTTGCTATCGCCATAGCCTGCGACCCTAGACTACTCATACTGGATGAACCAACGACTGCTCTGGATGTCACCATTCAGAGCCAGATTCTGAAATTAATCCGCAACCTACAGGAGGAAACTGACGCTTCCATTATCTTGATAACGCATAATTTAGGTGTGGTTGCAGAAACCTGTAAGCGTGTTATTGTCATGTATGGCGGTATGATCATGGAGGAAGGGCTTATAGAGGAAATATTCTACGAGACCGCTCACCAATACACGATTGGATTAAAGAAGTCTATACCGGATATCAATAAGGTCGTTGGGGACCGTTTGTTTTCGATCCCCGGATCGCCGCCCAGTCTGCTCGATCCGCCAAAAGGATGTCCTTTCTATCCACGCTGTGACAAAGCCATGAAAGTGTGCGTCGAGAATTGCCCGCCGTATTTCCAACTCAGTCCAACCCACCGTAGCATGTGCTGGCTATTGGATCCAGAAATGCCGGGGCAACCCAACCAAAGAGGCCAGTAGATGGACGAACAGTACTTGATAGAGGTAAAAAACTTAAAAAAGTATTTTGGTGGCGGCGGTTTCTTAAACAAGAAGCCGGTAATCAAAGCTGTGGATGATGTCTCTTTTTCGATTGCTAAAGGAGAAACATTTGGCCTGATCGGCGAATCGGGCTGTGGTAAATCAACTGTCGCCCGCACAATGATCCGTTTGTATAATCCGACGGCTGGTTCGGTGATCTTTGAGGGAACAGATATCGCCAAGCTTGGTGAAAATGAACTCATACCATACCGTCGTCGCATCCAGATGATTTTTCAGGATCCTTATGCTTCGCTTGACCCACGCATGACGGTCAAACGAATCGTTTCCGAGCCGCTGACCGCCCATGATATCTGCCCTATGTCGGAATATGAGGAGCGAGTTGCTGAATCTTTGCGTATGGTCGGCTTAGAACCAGCCCACATGGGGAAATATCCCCATGAATTTTCAGGCGGTCAACGTCAGCGTATCGGTATTGCACGCGCAATTATTACTCGACCGGATTTTATTATCTGCGATGAACCGATTTCTGCCTTAGATGTATCCATTCAGGCGCAAGTAGTGAACATGTTGCAATCACTTCAAGAACAGATGAAATTGACGTACTGTTTCATCGCCCACGATCTTGCCATGGTAAAGTATATCTCAAAACACATGGCAGTAATGTATGTAGGGCAGCTCGTGGAAGTTTCGCCCAGTGAAGAGCTGTACCGCACACCGCTACATCCATATACCATCGGCCTTATGGGCGCAATTCCAATAGCTGATCCCAGGATCGCCCAAATGAAGGATGATGTTTCAATTAAAGGTGAGATCCCCAGCCCGTCCAATCCACCTTCCGGATGTCGTTTCAGGACGCGCTGCCCATTTGTCAGAGATGTGTGTAAGGAGGTCATCCCTAAGCTTAAAGAGATCACACCAAACCACTTTGTTGCTTGCCACTTGTTTTGATGACCACAAGTATATGCAAAGGTAGAAAATTTATAACGCTTGGAAAGGAGGCAGGTATAAGTTTTGATAAATAACATAATTTAGAAGAAGATCAACAACTGATCGGAAATAAGTGATTTCTAACTATATTCAAAGAATGGAGAATGTAAGATGAAAAAAATCTTGATGTTTCTAGTAACATCGATCGTGATATTTTCGCTGCTGCTTGGCTGTGCAGCAAAGTCGACCCCACTGACGCAGGAGGCAGGACCACCGACCAATGTCCCGGCTGAACCTACCAAGGCCCCGGCTGAACCTACCAAGGCCTCAGCTGAACCCACCGAGGCCCCAGCTGAACCAACAGCCGTTCCTGCCGAGCCAGTAACTTTCCACTATGCTTTTCTACTCGAACCCCCGGGTATCGACCCCGGTGTTTCTCAGGGTAGCGTCCAATCCACCCTTTACGCCGCACTCTATGAGGGGCTCGTGACGGTTGATGATAAAGGCCGTATTGTTCCTGGAGCGGCGGAAAGTTGGGATGTAAGCGAGGATGGAACTGAATATACATTCCATCTAAGAGAAGGACTTAAATGGTCCGATGGCAAACCGCTGACTGCTAAAGATTTCGAGTATTCCTGGCTACGAGCGCTGATGCCGGAAACCGCTTCAACCTATAGCTGGTTTGTCGAGATGTTCATTTTTAACGCCACTCCATTTGCGAAGGGTGAAGTTGGCGCAGAAGAAGTTGGTGTCAAGGCCACTGATGACCTCACTTTGGAGGTCAAGCTCACTAGGCCGGCGGCCTATTTCCTGCAAGCGCTACTGGCTGGCGTCTGGAATCCCGTCCGCCAGGATGTGGTCGAAGCCGATCCCGAAAAGTGGCCTTTTAATGCCGAAACTGCGATTTCGAATGGTCCCTTCAAGTTAACAGAGTACAAAATCGGAGCCTACATCACGGCTGTGAAAAATGAGAACTATTGGGATGCCGATTCCATCACAATCGACAATCTACGTTTCTCCTTCATCGGTGATGAAAATACGGCCTACAACGCCTTTATTGCAGGCGATGTCGATGGCATCGCAGGCGTTCCCAACACTGAACTGATTAAGCTCCTGACCACCGATGACAGGCTGCATACTTATGATCAGCTCAGGATTAACTTCCTGCGCCTAAACAACGATACTCCCGGCCTGGACAACCAAAAAGTGAGAAGGGCAATTAACCTGGCCATCGACCGCAAAGGCTATCTAGACGGTCTTGGTAACATTAACTCCAAGCCGATCATGGGCGTTGTCCCTGGTGGACTTTTCCTTGACGGGAAAGAGTTCCGAGAAGTGTCCGGTGATAATGGACTCACCGTAACTGCACAAGTTGAAGAAGCTCAGGCCTTGCTGGCTGATGCCGGTTATCCCAACGGGGAGGGTTTGCCGGTCTACCGATTGCACACTTTTGAACGTTGGGCCAAAGATGCTGAGATTATTCAACAAATGCTGCTGAACAATCTGGGTATCCAGACCGAAATCCAGTCGGTTGACTCCAAGCTCTTCTTCCCAATGATTATTGATGGCCAGTACGATATCGCCTTCGGCGGTTGGGGCGGCGACTATGTTCACCCCATGACGTTCTTCGACCTCTTCACCTCCACAGCCTACGACAATGCCACCCGCTGGGCAAACCCGGAATACGACGATCTCATCAACCGGGCGCGTGTCGCCACCGATGAAGCGGTAGCGCTCGACTCGATGGTACAAGCCGAGCACATCTTGATGGAAGAAAGCCCGATTGTTCCGTTGATTGTTCCTGCTGGTGCGATTATGATACAGGATTATGTAACTAACTGGTTCATTTCTCCGCTTGACACACTCTATATAGCCAGAGCAGTAGTAAACAAGTAACCACAATGACATAGCTTGCGGCCGTCCCCTTTATCACCAGGGGCGGCCGCAACAATACTTCAGGGCTTTCGAGTGAACGGAGTTACCATTCCTAAAAAGGACATAGCGTTAGTTTTCGGAGGAGAGATAAAAGATGAAGAGTATTAATAATGTCTATTGCGCAGCGGTAACCCCGATGAACGCAAATTATGAGGTGGATTATAGGGGCTTGGATGCCAATATTGAATGGTATATAAAAAATAACCTTGGTGGCATATTGGTATGCGGCGGTACTGGCGAATTTGTGAGCCTCACCACCCATGAACGCATGGATATCATAGATTATGCGGCGAACAAGATTGCCGGACGTACCGGACTGATGGTCGGCT